>JACCDH010728928.1_pt1 | contig 10247 bp, 7 predicted proteins | sample 7442481 | NCBI WGS metagenome assembly JACCDH01 (sample SAMN15323433, study PRJNA562643) | freshwater metagenome | isolation source: river surface water | place: USA:Blue River Watershed | collected 2017-08-15
CCCATGAATGCGGCCAGGGCTGGATCCAGCTCCGGCGGCTCCGGCTCCGGAGGCGCCGGCAAGCGCAGATGCTGCAGCTTCACGTCCAGAGGCAAGGAGCGGGAGTAGGGCAGACTGATCTCGCCGGCCAACATCTCGCTGGCAAGCGTGAAATGCCAGGCGCGGTCACGGGGCGAGACCTGCACATTGAGATCAGGCACTGTCTGTCCGAAGGCCTGCAGGCTGCCTATGGTCACATCGGCGAGATTGAGCACCTCGCGCAGCGAACTGAATCCGGTGCTCGCACTGCCCGAACTGTCGGAATTGCCGGCAAGTGCCGTGATCCATTCATCGAGTTGCAACTGCGGCAGACTCCCCACCACGTCGATCCCCGGAGCACTGGCATTCAAGCGCCGCACGTTCAGCGACTGGTCCTGTGCGCCGAGATAAACGAGCCCATCGCGTACGCGTCCCTGATCCACGCCAAGCGTGAGAGACACGAGGTCCGCCAGAGTGGCGCGGATCTGCTGCCGCTCTTCCAGAAAATCGATGCCCAGCCGAAAGTCCATGGTCTGCGCTGCCGGCTTGGCGAAAGGTGCCGGATAGCCCAGTTCAACGCCCTGCAGGGCAGACTCGATGCTCAACCGGCGTTGCGCCACGACCATTGTGGCCGGATCGGCATTGTTCGCGGGCTGGACGATATCCAGACGTGCCACGTAGTCCATGTTTCCTTGCATGCGCGACAGCAGATCGATCACAAATCGACTCTGACGTGGCCAGCGGGCCAAGGCCTCGATGCCGACGCGACCCTGGAGATCGACGCGCGTGGTGCTGGTCCGTGCCGCATCCACCACGCTTTCGAGATCCACAGAGACGGGCTGTTCAAACAGCATCGCCTGCAGTGCTCTGCCCTGCAGGCCCGTCTGCGTGTTGTAATGCATGGCCCCCCCAATGCCCTCAAAGCGCAGATCGAATTCCGGAATGAAGAGACTGTTGTCCTGCAGTTGCACCGCGACATCGACAACCGGGGTGGCCGACGGAACGGCGAGCGGGAAGCTCAGCCCGAGCCCGACGTTGACAGTGCCCCCGCCCTCCCAGTTTTGCAGCAGACTGCCGACTCCTCGTGTGGCGGGCGCCTGGGCCAGGAAATCGATGGCCTCTTCCGCGGTGCCTCTGCCCAGACCGGTGACGCTCAGCCAGCTGCCCTGCCCCCGGCCGTCCGGCCGAATGGCGGCAGCGGTGGCGTCGAAGGCCAGCCCGAGGGTTTCGCCGGAGTTGACGTGAATGTCGATGTTGCGATCGGCAATCACCACATGGCCCTGCAGTTGTTCCAGGGCCGGCCAGTCGCGCCCGTACACCAAGGTGCCTTCTTCGACGTTGAAGACCAGCTGCAAGGTCCGGCTCTCGGGCGCAGCGCCGGGGAGCATGGATCCACGGTAGATCAGGCCGCTGTTGAACGCCCGGCCGTCGACGATGGCGCCATCGATCCAGTTCATGACATTGCGCAGGTTGTCGCGCACCTTCGGACCACGGGGCAGGTACACCGACTTGCGGCTGATGTCGGCCTCGGCAAGTCCCACCATGAGCTCCAGTGTGGCGGCACGCTCTGTCTCGGAGGTCTTGCGGAAATCGGTCGCGAAGCGGGCATGCCCCGTGAGCATGTCGTTCTCGGCCACGATGACACTGCTCGCCAGTCGCAGGTGTTGTCCCTGTGTCAGGTCCAGCGCGAAATTGACGCGACCATTGACGCGATCATAGGTCCAGATGTCGTTGAAAAGGTCCGGCAGCTGCATCATGAAGCGAGTGCTGTCGACTTCGGCGAAACCATTCAGGTGCCTGGCACTGGCATCCAGCGACACTTCCACGTAACCGTCCATGCCCCAGAGTGAAGGCACACCATTGCGCGCATTCAGGCTGACATCGCTCAGGTTGGCGGTCAGCGTGAGCCGCGGCGCAGCGCCGGGGTCGGGGGCAGCGCCTGACTCCTCAGGCACCACGGCGGTCGGGAACTGCCAGCGCAAGGCCAGCTGCTGCAAGTCACCGCGCAGATTGTGTTCGGTGAGCTGGGCATCGGTGGCGGGCGGCAGCAAGTCGAGGCGCGTCACCACGGTGTTCAGGAAGCCCAGATCGAGCCGGTCGGCCATCAGTTCGACATGGTCGTCCGGAACCAGCTGCAGATAGGCATTGCCGCCCTCCCAGACAACGGCCTCCTGTTCGAGCGACAGATCGCGCGCCCAGAACTCCCAGCCCGCGGCGTGCTCGAGTCGACGCAGGAAGAACCCGGCACGAGCCTCGTCCAGCAACACCTCGGAACCCTCTGCCGGGCGCGCCACGCCAACTCGCTGCAGCGCCACGCTGCCCTGCAGGGATCCCAGGCGCCCGGCCTGCAGCGTCGCCCAGACCTCACCGCCTCCTGCAAGCGAGCGCAGCTGCAGGGACTCGCCCAGAGCAAGCCCCTCCAGCATTTCGGAATAATCAGTCTGCGGCAGACTGGCATACAGGGTGCCGTCCAACTCCGCCATGGTGCCGCCGCTCAGCTCGGCAGCGAAGACCAGCGGCGCCGTGGCACCAGGCTGCGTCAGCGTGAGGTGCAGAAAGCGTTGCGCGTCCTGATTCTGCAGGCGCAGATCACTGCGCTCGAAACTGCTGCGGCGCCCGTCCTGACGCAGCAGGGTCAGACGCAGATCGCTCAGGCTGAGCAAGCTGACACGTGAGGCCAGAGCCAGCATCTGGTCCGGATTCATGGGAGTTTCGGGATTCACGGCAAAGCCCGACAACTGCCAGCGACCGTTGGCGTCCTCGTGCAGGGTGAGTTCAGGGTTGCGGATGTCGACGGCACGCAACACCAGGCGGCGCTGCAGCAGACTGCCCAGAGCATCGAGCTCCAGGGTGATGTTGTCCAGTTGCACGAGCTGCTCGCTCGGCGCTGAGACAGCGGGAAAGATCAGCACTTGCTGCAGGGAAAGCATGGGATTGAAGCGCCGCCAGCTGCCTTCCATCGCACCGATCTGCACCTGCTGACCGAGACTGGCGGAAAGACTGGCTTCGACATCCTCGCGGTACTGCGCCGCGAAGGGCAGCAGCTGCCGGCCAACACTGACATAGACGGCCACCAGCATCAGCAGGACCAGCGCCAGCGTGATGAACAGCGAGATTGTCTTCTTGATTGCGGTGAGGATCATCGTGACTTCAGCTCGGCACCTGCGACATTGCGCGGGCGGCATGCTCGCCCCGGCTTGCTGTGCGTCCGGCCGGAGCTAGAACAACACAACGTCAAACTGTTCCTGAGTATACATGGGTTCCACTTCAAACCTGACCGTCTTGCCGGTCAATTCCTCCAGGTCCGCCACCGCGCTGGATTCCTCGTCCAGCAATCTGTCCACCACGACCTGGGCAGCCATCACCAGGATCACATCGTTCTCGTAGGCCCGCGCCACGCGCAGGATTTCCCTGAAGATCTCATAGCAGACCGTCTCGGCAGTCTTGACGCGGCCCCGCCCCTTGCACACCGGACACTCGCTGCACAGAAGCTGTCCCAGACTCTCCCGAGTGCGCTTGCGCGTCATCTCCACCAGCCCCAGTTCGGACATGCCGGTGATAGTGGTGCGCGCATGATCCTTCTCGAGCGCCTTCTGCAGGGTGCGCAACACCTGGCGCTGGTGCTCAGGGTCCTGCATGTCGATGAAGTCGAGAATGATGATTCCACCAAGATTGCGAATGCGCAGCTGCCGCGCAATCGCCGTGGCGGCTTCCAGATTGGTCTTGAGGATGGTCTCCGCGTGATTGCGACTGCCGAGGTAGGCACCGGTGTTCACGTCAATGGTGGTCATGGCCTCGGTCTGGTCGATGATCAGATCGCCGCCGGATTTCAGCTTGACCTGCCGCCCCAGCGCCTTGTTGATCTCGTCGTCGATGCCGTACAGATCAAAGATCGGCCGCTCGCCGGCATAGAGCTCGAGACGGCTGCGAAACTCCGGAATGAAGTCGTCGATGAAGCGTGCGATCTCGTCGCTGGCAGCCTGGGTGTCGACTCGGATCTTCTCGATCTGTGGCGTGATCAGGTCACGCATGGCCCGCATGTAGAGCGGCACGTCGCGATACACGATATGCGCGTCACGGTTCTCGCCGATGCGTCGCTCCACTGCGGCCCACAGCTTCTTCAGGAAACGAATGTCCTCAAGCACATCCTCCAGCGTGGCTCCCTCCGCGGCCGTGCGGATGATGAAGCCGCCGCGACCCTGCATGTCTTCCTGGGCGATGGCCTGTTCAACGACTGCCTTGAGACGCGCTCGCTCCTCCTCGTTCTCAAGGCGCTGGGAAATGCCGAAGTGAGTGCTGCGGGGCAGGTACACCAGATTGCGCGAAGGCAGCGTGAGATGGGTGCTCAGCCGTGCCCCCTTGGTGCCGATCGGGTCCTTCACCACCTGCACCACGATCATCTGCCCTTCACGGACCAGGTTCTGGATTGGAGCAGGATTTGGATCGCGGACCTCGAAGCCCTCGGGGCTGATGGGCGAGATGTCGGCACTGTGAATGAACGCCGCACGCTCCAGCCCGATGTCGACGAAGGCCGCCTCCATGCCGGGCATCACGCGCACGACCTTGCCGACATGAATGTCGCCGACATGCCCCTTGCTGTGCGGCCGCTCGACGAAGATCTCCTGCAGCAAGCCGTTCTCGATCAGGGCGACCCGGGTCTCCATGGGGGTGACATTGATCAGGATCTCTTCGCTCATCACAGACTCCCAAGGCCGGCGTCCAGGGCAGTGGGCACGCCGAATGCAGCCAGCAGCTGCGCGGTTTCGAACAAGGGCAACCCCACCACACCGGTGTAGCTGCCCGTCATGGACTGCACGAACAAGGCGCCGAGGCCCTGGATGGCATAGGCCCCCGCCTTGCCCGCGGGTTCACCGCTGGCCCAGTAACGCTCGCAGTCCTGAGCACTCAACGCACGAAACCGCACCTGGGTGCAGGACATTCGTCCCTCAGCGCGCTCGCCCTGACACAGCGCAACGGCGGAGTACACCTGGTGCTCGGTGTCTGAAAGGAGCTGCCACATGCGCAGGGCGTCCTCGCGGTCACGCGGCTTGCCCAGGATCCGGCCGGCACATACCACGATGGTGTCGGCACCCAGCACCGGCAGCGCGGACTCGGTCAGCAGGGCTTGAGCCGAGCGCGCCTTCTCCAGCGCGAGCCGCTGCACATAATCCTGTGGCAGTTCCCCGGCGCGGGCGGTTTCGTCGACTTGATGCTCGACCACGGTGAAGCTCACGCCGATCTGGCGCAACAGCTCCATGCGCCTGGGCGAGGCTGAGGCCAGCACGAGGACGGAACTTGCAGACGGAACTGAAAGGGACATGGGGCTCCTGCGCCAACTAGCGCACGCTGAAACTGCGGCGCATCTGGCGCAGCAGAACGAACAGCCACGGCCACAGGAAGGCGCTGGACAAGGCGCCGAGGAGGAAGAAGAGATCGGAGGTGACCGCCTGGTTCGCCGCGATCTTCATCCAGTGCGTCATCATCAGATAGAGGCCGGTCATGGCCAGCACCACGCCACTCTGTTGCAACGAGGAGAACATGCGCAGCCGTTGGTGCAGGCTCAGGGTGATGTAGGCGATGACGGCCAGAGCCAGGGCATTCAGCCCCAGCAGCGAGCCATCGAGAATGTCGACGAGCAGACCCGCCACCCAGGCGAAGCCGATGCCGACCCGATAGGGCAGTGCCATGGCCCAGTAGATCAACACCATGGCCACCCACTGCGGTCGGTAGTTCAGCGCCCACTCAGGGAATGGCACGACTGCCAGCAGGAAGGCGACGACGAAGGTGAGATAGACCACCCAGGTGGCATTGGTTTTCTGTTCCATTGGCTCAGTCCTGTCCTGCCGGCGTCTCGGGCACGATGTCAGCCAGCTCGGAGGGCAGTGGCATGTCCTCGACGGGGGTGTCAGCGGCCGTGTCTGTCGGCAGTGCTGCGGTGTCGGCTGGTGTGTCGCCGGGGCCAGTGGCGTCGACAGCTGCCTGCTCGGGCGATGTCTGGCCGGTCTCGACGGCTGTTGCCGGATCAGTCGTTGCGCCGGTCGCAGGCTCCGCAGTCTGCGTCACTTCAATCCAGTCGGGCACGCTGCCATCGAGTGGAGCCACCTCTGCCTCTTTCACCGGCAGCTCAAGCAGCATCACATGACGGGTGCGATCCATCTGCGCGAGGGGCCGTGCCTTGATGATGGCAAAGGGCTGCCCTGGGTCGTGCACCACACTGGTGACCTCGGCCACGGGATAGTCCTTGGGAAAACGCTGGCCCAGCCCGGAACTCACCAGCAGATCGCCCACCACGATGTCGCTGGTGTCGGGCACGTATTCCAGCTCCAGCTCGGGAATCTCGCCACGACTGCCGCGGGCAATGGCGCGCTCGCCGCTGCGATTGACCTGCACCGGAGTGCCATGACGCGAATCGGTGATGAGCATGACCCAGCTGGTGAAGGGCAGCACTTCCACCACCTGCCCCATCAGCCCGTAGGCATCGAGCAAGGCTTGACCGGTTTCGACACCATGCTGGGCGCCACGATTGATGAGCACACGGCGCGAGCCGGGATCGCTGGAGATATTGATGATCTCGGCCGTGAGGATATGACCCTCGACACTGGCTGAGGCCTCCTGCAGGGCCCGCAGACGCTGGTTCTCACTGGCCAGCCCCGCCAGCAGCTGCAGCTCGCGGCGGGCGAACAGCAGCTCCTCGCGCAGGCTCTGATTCTCGGCGATCAGGTCACTGTGCGAGACGAACACATCGTCGATCCAGTAGGACACGCGGGCGGGAGTGTCGGCGACCCAGAAAATCGGGGCCGTCAGGAAGCCGAGGGCGAAGCGGACTCTGTCCAGATAATCAAAGCGGCTGTCAGCGAACATGACAGCCAGCGAGAGCACCACGAATGCCGCGATGCGGTACTCCAGCGACACGCCTTTGATGAATAGTGTCTTGATGGCAAAACCCCGAACCGTTTACTCAATGGTCAATGAATCCATGTCATTGGCGTCCATCAACTCCATTGCCTTGCCGCCCCCGCGCGCCACACAGGTGAGCGGGTCCTCGGCCACAATGACGGGCAGTCCTGTCTCTTCGGACAACAGCTTGTCGAGATCCTTCAGCAGTGCGCCTCCACCGGTCAGCACCATGCCGCTTTCAGCGATGTCGGATGCCAGTTCGGGCGGTGACTGCTCCAGCGCACTCTTCACGGCCTGCACGATGGCGGACAGTGGCTCCTGCAGGGCTTCGAGAATCTCGTCGCTGTTCAGGGTGAAGCTGCGCGGCACCCCTTCGGCGAGGTTGCGCCCGCGCACGTCGATCTCGCGCAGCACGCCGGAGGAAGGATAGGCACAGCCGATCTCCTTCTTGATGCGCTCTGCGGTGGCATCCCCGATGAGGCTGCCGTAATTGCGGCGCACGTGAGTGATGATGGCCTCGTCGAAGCGATCACCGCCGATGCGCACGGATTCGGCATAGACGATGCCGTTCAGGGAAATGATGGCAATCTCGGTGGTGCCACCGCCGATGTCCACCACCATGGAGCCGCTGGCCTTCTCGACAGGCAGGCCGGCACCGATGGCGGCAGCCATGGGCTCCTCGATCAGGCGCACTTCACGGGCACCGGCGCTGACCACCGACTCGCGAATGGCGCGGCGCTCCACCTGGGTCGACTTGCAGGGCACACAGACGAGCACGCGAGGACTTGGCGGAAAGAAGCTGTTCTCGTGCACCTTGCTGATGAAGTGCTGCAGCATTTTCTCGGTGACCTGGAAGTCGGCGATCACGCCGTCCTTCAAGGGGCGGATGGCGGTGATATTGCCCGGTGTGCGGCCCAGCATGCGCTTGGCATCGGCGCCGACGGCGGTCACGGCCTTCTGGCCGTTGTGGGTGCGGATGGCGACAACGGAGGGCTCGTTGAGCACGATGCCCTGGCCGCGGATATAGATCAGGGTGTTGGCGGTCCCCAGATCGATCGCGAGATCGTTGGAGAACATTCCACGGAATTTCTTGAACATTGACTTGTGGTTAACCTCGGAACTGGGGACTCCCGGAACGCGGGCGCGAGCAGCTGATCACAGACTGGATGAAAGCATTCAGGTGGCGCGCAAGGATTCGTACAAGGAGTTGAATGTCGGTGGAACGTCGGCGGTGGGCTCGTTGCCGACCATTCCTGAAACTGTTGCCTTGAACGGGTCTCTTACCCGTATAATCACGGCCTCTCCGGCGATAGTCACGCACTCTAGCAACGGCCGGGATATTGGGCAAGCGGCAATTCGATTATTGCCCCAAAACGGGGAATCCCCCGCAAATTCGCGAGTCGACCCGTGTGCACTGCCAGCCACTGCACGGGGCCGAACTGGGAGATCAGCAATGGCTTTGGAAAGATCGGACGTCGAGAAAATCGCGCACCTTGCACGTCTGCATGTGGATGCGGAGGAAGCCCAGGAAGTGGCCGGCAGAATCTCGTCCATCCTGGCACTGATCGACCAGATGCAGAGCATTGACACCCGCAATGTCGCCCCCCTGGCCCACCCTTTCGATGCCGTCCAGCGCCTGCGCAAGGATGAAGTCACCGAGGTGGATCAGCGCGAGTACCTGCAGCGCATCGCGCCTGCCACGCAGGATGGCCTTTATCTGGTACCAAAAGTCATCGAATGATCGCCCGTCCCGAACACGTCAGTTCACCCCTCATCAGTCGTTTCTTTCCGGCGCAATGGTGCGTCTCACGAATCAAGGACACATGCCAGCATGACTCGCAGAACGGTCGCTGAACTCTCCCGCGCACTAGACCGAGGCGACTTTTCCAGCCTCGAACTCACCCAGGATTATCTGGCGCGCATCCGTGCACACAATGCGCTGTACAACGCTTACATCACGATCACGGAGGAACTGGCGCTGGCTCAGGCCAAGGCTGCCGATGCACGTCGGGCACGCGGTGAGCACGGCCCGCTGACTGGCATCCCGCTGGCGCACAAGGACATCTTCTGCATGCAGGACGTGCTGACCACCTGCGGCTCGAAGATGCTGGCCAATTTCGTCGCCCCCTACAACGCCACCGTGGTCGAGCGCTTCAATGCCGCAGGCGCCGTGACCCTGGGCAAGACCAACATGGACGAGTTCGCGATGGGCTCCTCCAATGAAACGAGCTTCTTCGGGCCGGTGCGCAATCCCTGGGATCCGGAGCGTGTGCCCGGCGGCTCGTCCGGCGGCTCGGCGGCTGCCGTCGCGGCAGATCTGTGCGCCATGGCCACGGGCACCGACACCGGCGGTTCCATCCGCCAGCCGGCAGCCTTCTGCGGCATCACCGGCTTCAAGCCGAGCTATGGCAGGATTTCTCGCTGGGGCATGATCGCCTTCGCCTCCAGCCTCGACCAGGCCGGCCCCATCTGCAAGAGCGCCGAAGACGCCGCCCTGATGATGAATGTGATGGCCGGGCCAGACAGCCGCGATTCCACCTGTGTGGACGCGCCCGCTCCGGATTACATGGCCACGCTCAATGACTCGCTGCAGGGCCTGCGCATCGGCGTGCCGAAGCAGCACCTGGCCAAGGGTCTCGGTGCCGAGGTGGAAGCGGCGCTGCAGGCGGCACTGAAAGTGTTCGAAAGCCTGGGCGCGACCGTCAAGGAAGTGGATCTGCCCAACAATCATCTGTCGGTCTCTGCCTACTACGTCATCGCCCCGGCCGAAGCCTCCGCGAATCTCTCGCGTTTCGACGGGGTCCGCTACGGCTACCGCTGTGCCAACCCGGCCAATCTCGAGGACATGTACAAGCGCACGCGCAGCGAAGGCTTCGGCAGCGAGGTCAAGCGCCGCATCATGGTCGGCACTTATGCATTGTCGGCCGGTTACTACGATGCCTACTACATCAAGGCGCAGCAGATTCGCCGCCTGATCAAGCAGGATTTCGACAAGGCGTTCCAGGATGTCGATGTCATCATCGGCCCCACCACGCCGCACACCGCCTTCAAGGTGGGCGAGAAGAACGACGACCCGGTCACGATGTACCTCGAGGACATCTACACCATCGGCGTCAACCTGGCCGGCCTGCCCGGCATCTCGATTCCCGCCGGCAGTGCCGTGGCTCCCAATGGCCGCTCGCTGCCCATCGGCATTCAACTGGTTGGCAACAACTTTGCCGAAGGCCGCGTCCTCAACATCGCACACCAGTTCCAGCAGCACACGGACTGGCATCTGCAGCAGCCGGAGGTTTGAGACATGAGCTGGGAAACCGTGATCGGTCTGGAAGTGC
>JACCDH011389820.1_pt1 | contig 10245 bp, 8 predicted proteins | sample 7442481 | NCBI WGS metagenome assembly JACCDH01 (sample SAMN15323433, study PRJNA562643) | freshwater metagenome | isolation source: river surface water | place: USA:Blue River Watershed | collected 2017-08-15
CATGCCCGGATTTGTTCTGTTTTGAGTAAAGCGGCTTACAACGAACAAACTGAACTTCAATATTCAGGCAATCTAGCCGATACCGAACGAGATTTATTGGTTTCCTTAGCCAATTATCCAGCTGTAGTAGAAAATGCAGCTCAAGAACACAGTCCGGCTTTAATTGCCAACTATGTTTACGAACTGGCGAAACTTTACAATAAATTTTACCACGAAGAACCAATTCTCAAATCGGAAGATACCCATGTTAAACACTTCCGTTTGGCACTCTCCGCTGCAACAGCTGCAGTGCTTAAAAAAGGTATGGGATTGTTAGGTATTCAGGTGCCTGAGCGGATGTAATCTTTGCTTGCGAATACTATTGCGTAGTTGTTTTCCGTTTACAATAGAAAACTAATTACAACATAGTATGAAAACACTGATTTTTAAAACCGCTTTTTTTCTGCTGGTAGCCATATTTGTTATTCAAATTTCTTGTAAAAAGAATTCTTCAAATTCTCCTAAACATACAATCGGAGAAAATTTTGAAGGTGGAACAATAATCTATTTACTCCAAGATGGAGATCTGGGTTACGATGCAAATGTCCAACATGGCTTAATTGTTTCTAAAGATGATCTTGGATTTGGATTATGGGGGTGTAAAGGTACCGGATTAGCTGGTGCAGATAGTAAATCTGTAGGTGACGGAGCAAAGAATACAACTGAAATCCTAGCTGGTTGTTCTACGGCAGGTATTGCTGCTAAACTCTGTTCAGATTATTCAGTTACTGAAGGAAATGTAGTATATGATGATTGGTACCTTCCAAGTGCTAATGAATTAGATATAATTTACACAAATAAAGCATCTATAACCATCAATACCACAAACTATTGGAGCTCTACAGAAGCTGGTGTCAATTATGCTTGGTCTACAAATTTCTCTTCAGGAGCATCAAACTCTGCACTTAAAGATGAAATATATCGTGTAAGAGCTATTAGATCATTTTAGTAGATTTCTACTAAAATACTGAAAGCGCATAAACAGTAGGGCAGAGGATACCAATAGACCCAGGGTTAAGCCATACCAAATTCCTGTTGCTCCTTGGTGCTGAATAATACCCAAGAAATAGGCTGCCGGTAATCCAACCACCCAATAGGCAACAAAAGTAAAGAGCGTGGGAATGTTTACATCTCCCATGCCTCTTAATACGCCTAAACCAACTACTTGTGTGCCATCAAATAGCTGAAAAAATCCGGCTATGATGAGTAATTGAGAAGCAATGGCAATTACGCTTTGGTCTTCGGTATATAAATAAGGCAAATAAGCATTGAATACTACGAAGAGCACAGCTGTTATCGTCATAAAACCTAAAACAATATGGTAACTGGATATAGCAGAAAGCCGTAATTCTAAGAAATCTTTTTTGCCAAAATTATTGCCGCTTTTAATAGCGGCAGCAGCAGAAATTCCACTAGCCATCATATACGTCATGGCAGCCATATTGATAGCCACTTGGTGTGCAGCTTGCTGAGTAGCACCTAAAGTGCCCATCAGGATGGCCGCACCGCTAAAGGCACTAATTTCAAAAGTATATTGCAGGGCAACGGGTGTGCCAATCTTCAAAATTTTAATACAGCGTAATTTATTGAAATGAGCTCTGCCAAATTCTTTTAAATACTCGGTAAAGTGTTTAGAACGAAATACATAAGTGGCCATTACAATCGCCATAACAGTTCGATCTATTAATGTAGCTAATCCTACACCTCTCACACCCATTGGCGTTATTCCAAACATTCCTTTTACAAAAATGATACCCAGAACGATATTGAGAATGTTACCCCAAATGGAGATGTACATCGCTTGTTTGGTAAATCCTAAACCTTCGGCAAACTGTTTAATGGTCATGAAGAACATCAAAGGGACGATAGAAATGCCCAATAAAGCCAAAAAGGGTTTAGCTTGTTCAACTACTTCTGGTGTTTGATTCAAATGGTCAATGGCGGCCATAGTACCGAAATAGATGGCCATAAAGAGTACAAGTCCGGTTATGGCACTAATAATTAAACTATTAAAAAGTAATTTGCCGCACTCTGAAAAGTTTTTTTGGCCGTTTTCCTGGGCAATTAAGGGAGTGATTCCATACGAAATACCTATACCGATAACTAAAACCAAGGTGAACAAACTATTCACTAATGAAACTGCCGCCAAAGGAATAGTTCCGGCAAAATGACCAATAATGACGCTATCAGCTGTATGTACCAGTGTATGTCCCAATTGCGAAATCACCACCGGAATGGCCAGTTTTAAATTGGTTTGGTAGTGCGGTTTGTATGTTGAGTAAAATTTTTTCAAATCAAGAGGCGGCTGTGTAATATTCTTCTTTTTCAGTAGTGTGTAATTGTATTACACCCGTTAAAATCAGGTTTACCAGTATACGATTTGAACTTCTACGCGATAACTTGAATAGTTTGCTGTATTCTTTCGCTGTAATTCGTTCGTTATTCGCTAGGTAATGTAGTAATTCACGTTCTTTATCAGAGTACTGCAGCAATACACCATGCTCACTACTAGAGCGTTTTAGCACATCAACCACAATCTTACTGGCTAAAACGCTTTTATCGTTTACTCGGATATAAACCCACCATTTTTTATCGTCTCCTAACGCATAATGGGGTTTGGTATCACTTTCGGGTATTTCAACTACCAATACAACTTTATCGTCGATATATACTTCTTCAAAAATGGGTTCCAAAGCAGGTCTGGAGTATAAATGTGCGGCTTGTGTAATCATATATTTTTCCTCTTCCTCAGATTTTACTCCTACAATCCGTCCGTCATCTGCCACACCAATTAATAACCGCCCACCTTGATTATTCGCAAAAGAAACCATGGTTCGAGCAATCTTCTCACAGCTCGTTATGGTCTTCTTGAAATCTAAAGTAACACCTTCACCATTAAATATTAAAGACTTAATATTCATGTATTTATACTTTAATAAGCTACAATATCTTTTTCGCCTTTGTGCAAATTTCTAATGTAAATTTCGTTTTGAACCCTGGCGCATAATTCACCTTGTTTGGTGTAAATCTCTATGGGAAAAGACTTGACGTATTTACCTACGGTATGCAATGCCTCTTCAGCCTCAGCCAAATCTTCATCACTTATGGCAATTTTAAAATAGAGTGTGCTACGGCCAGGTTTTAGGTATTGGATTTGAGCACTTTTAAGCCAAACCCTAGTTTTAAAACCGCGTCGTTGCAGAACCTGATCAAAAAGTATAGCGTAGAATGGGTCTGAAGCAGCGAAAATAGTACCGCCAAATATAGACCTGTTGTAATTTTTGTTTAAAAAACTGTGATTAATCTTCACTTCTACGCCCCTGAAATCTTTATCAAAACGGATTACCCAAATACGTTGAAAAAACAAGGGTGGGTATAAGCGCATTACCCATTTTAGGGTGTTTTCAGAAAGTAGCATGATCTTACGAATATCAGAAAAAACAGCAGAACTTCTAAAGTGTTACCACATAAAATCAAGAATTGCTTCGTGATCTTGCTCTGTGAGCTTATACACTTGTCCGTTGACTTTGTTTAGCTTGAAATTAGCTAAAATTTCTGCTTTTGAGCTCGGTAAGATGTTTACTTGGCTTAAACGTATTGGAGTATTGATTTCCTGAAAAAATAGTTCGAGACGATCAATAAATGCGGAAGCATCCTGCTCTGGCTTTCCTGTTTCAAGTTCAAATACCTGTTTTGCCAAAAAACACAATTTTTGCTGTAGTTGTTTTTGATGGTATTTTAACCAAGCCGGAAAAACGATTGACAAACCGGCCCCATGCGGAATATCAAACAAGACACTCAAGGAATGCTCAAACCCATGGCATGCCCAATCTCCGGAATTTTTTCCGGCAGTGAGCGAGCCATTCAAGGCATTGGTAGCAAGCCACATAATGTTTGCCCGTGTATCGTAATCATTTGGATAATCTTTCACTTTTAATCCGTACTCAACGGCTAGCTTAATTACGGCTGCGGTATGTAAATCGGTTAGGGGAGAGTTACCCGAACCAAAAAACTGCTCTAAACAATGTGCAATCAGATCCGAAACACCATAAGCAGTATAATTGGCTGGAACAGTAGTGGTAAAAGTTGGATCTAGAAAAGATGCTTTAGGATGTAGCAGCGGATGGCCATAACCACGTTTCGAACCATTTTCTGTGTCTTGCAACACGGTAAATGGATTCATTTCAGTTCCAGTGGCAGCTAAAGTTAAAATGGTAAAAACGGGCAATGCCTTTTCAGGTTTCGCTTTTTGTAAGTAAAAGTCCCAAACAGAATGTTCTACATAGTAGCCCATAGCAACAGCTTTAGCCGTATCAATTACCGATCCACCGCCAACTGCAATAATCATATCTGCGCCAAAATCTTTAGCCAACTGAACCGCATTGTCAGCATCCTGGTAAATTGGATTTGACTTTATTCCTTCATAAGTAACATGCTCAATGCTGCACATGTTAAGTAGAGAAACCAATCTGGCGTATAAACCACTTGCTTTAACCGAACCCTTTCCAATCACGATAATTGCCCGATTTCCCACAGGAGAAACTTCATCGCAAATATGATCTACAACCCCTTTACCAAAAATCAGTTTGGTTGGGTTGAATCGGGTAAAATTTTCCATGTTTTAAAGGGAGTGATTGGTGTACTTGTCTTAAAACTAATAATTTAAAAGCATTAATTCAAACAATCGTAAGGCATATTTGATATTTTGCCAACTGTTGTACATGTTTGTAAGACAAAAACTTGACTATGAAACAGGCTGAATCATCCAGAAATATCTTTTTGCTCGTCATGGTGGCTGCACTTGGCTATTTTGTAGATATCTACGATTTGCTCCTTTTTCTGATCGTGAAAAATAAGAGTTTGATGGATCTAGGAGTTAGCGCTGAGCAGTTGACGAACACCAGTTTAACCTTGGTAAACTGGCAGATGGCCGGTTTGTTAATTGGCGGAATTATTTGGGGTATCCTTGGCGATAAAAAAGGAAGTTTATATGTGCTTTTTGGATCTATCTTGATGTATTCGTTGGCTAATTTGGCGAATGGAGCAATACAAGATATTAGCTGGTATGCACCGCTAAGGTTTATTGCTGGGGTAGGATTGGCTGGAGAATTGGGAGCCGGCATTACATTGATCAGCGAAACAATGAGCAAAGAAAATCGAGGGTATGGGAGTATGGTAGTTGCCGGTGTAGGTTTAATGGGCGCAGTGGCTGCTTATTTCGTGGGTGCCAGCTTTGATTGGCGGGTTGCTTATTATGTTGGTGGTGGACTCGGTTTATTGTTGTTGGTACTGCGAATTGGTGTAATAGAGTCCGGAATGTTTGCAAAAATTAAAACCCATGAGGTTAGAAAAGGTGACTTCTTGATGCTTTTTACTAATAAAGCTCGATTCAAAAAATACCTATTCAGTATTTTAATAGCTGTACCAGTTTGGTTTGTTGTAGGAATCTTGGTTAACATAGCCAGCGATTTTGCAAAACCATTGGGTATCCAGGAACCTATCGAATCGGGCAAGGGAATTATGTTTACCTACGTCGGTATTGCCTTAGGCGATTTCCTCACCGGTTTCTTGAGTCAGGTTTTCAAAACACGTAAAAAAGTGGTTTTTGCTTTTCTAACATTTACTTACGCCGGAATACTCTTTTTCCTCCTTTCAGACGGGCTTTCGGCCAATGCTTTTTACGCACTTTGTGTATATTTTGGTTTGGCGACCGGTTATTGGGTTGTGTTTGTAACCATGGCTTCCGAACAGTTTGGCACCAATTTACGAGCAACTGTTACTACTACTGTTCCTAACTTTGTACGTGGTTCACTCATCTTGGTAAGTTCACTTTTTACCTATTTCAGAGCAGAATTGGGTATCATTAATGCCGCTTTAGTAGTTGGAACTTTGACCGTTGTTATTGCATATTGGGCACTTTCGCAGTTGGATGAAACCTATGGCAAAGATTTGGATTATGTAGAAACCAGTGGCGGCACCGGTTTATGATCATTTTAATGTCCGAAAGCCGATTTGAACTTTAAAATCCCGAATAAAAACTCCAATTTTGGGTATGATTTCTAAAGAGCAGATCGCCGCTGACTACCGTCAAATTCAAGATGAAATTTGTTCAGGCTTAGAACTAGTAGATGGTTTAGGTAAATTTCAAGAAGAAGTTTGGGAACGTGAGGGTGGAGGCGGAGGACGTACACGGGTAATTCAGCAAGGTAATGTGCTCGAAAAAGGTGGAGTTAATTTTTCAGCTGTTGAGGGGAAATTACCAGAACCGGTCAAAAAAGCATTTAAAGTTGATGAGGAAGACTTTTTTGCAACCGGAGTTTCGATTGTAATACACCCCAATCATCCTTGGGTGCCCATCATCCACATGAACATCCGTTATTTCGAAATGTCTGATCAAGTGCGGTGGTTTGGTGGTGGAATAGATCTTACCCCTCATTATGTAATTCCTGAAGATGCTCAGTTCTTTCATCAATACTTGAAGTCAGTTTGTGATCAATTTCATGCCGATTTTTATACCAAATTCAAAAATTGGGCAGACGATTATTTTTTCATCAATCACCGAGCAGAAACCCGAGGCATTGGCGGTATTTTTTACGACCGATTAACTCCCGAATCTGCCGGCATATCTTGGGATGAAATTTTCAACTTTTCCAAAGCTGTGGGCCGTTCATTCGTGCCTATATACTCAGAATTAGTTAATCGCAATCGAATTAAAGAGTTTAGCGAGCAGCACAAAAACTGGCAATACCAACGTCGTAGCCGTTATGCAGAGTTTAACCTCGTTTACGATGCGGGTACTAAATTCGGTTTAGAGACCAATGGACGTATTGAATCGATCTTAATGAGTCTACCGCCACAAGCCAATTGGGTATACGATTACCAGGCCAAAGAGGGAAGTTTAGAACAACAAACTTTAGACCTGCTCAAAAAGGGAATTAACTGGGTTTAAATGCTTCATAAAGCCTTTTTTTAAATAAGCTAAAACTTTTCCACATCCCTCAAGCTTAAGCTTCCAATTTAGTAACTTCGCAATTGTGCCATTGCGCACTTGAAATTCATTTTTATACACTTAATTGCAGAACCATAACGGAACATGGCTGAAGAAACAGAAAAAGAAAGTTTAGACCCGAATACCGGCCGAATTATCCCCATAAATATTGAAGAGGAAATGAAATCTGCTTACATCGATTATTCGATGTCGGTAATCGTTTCCAGAGCCTTACCCGATGTACGTGATGGCTTGAAGCCAGTTCACCGCCGGGTATTGTTTGGTATGCTCGATTTGGGCGTAACCAGTAGTAAACCTTATAAAAAATCTGCCCGTATTGTCGGTGACGTTTTAGGTAAGTATCATCCACACGGCGATGCATCTGTATACGACACCATGGTGCGTATGGCTCAAGATTGGAGTTTACGCTACCCAATGGTTGACGGACAAGGAAACTTCGGTTCTATTGACGGTGACAGCCCAGCAGCAATGCGTTATACCGAGGCTCGTTTAAAGAAAATAGCCGAAGAAATGTTGGCCGATATCAACAAAGATACCATTGATTACCAGCTGAATTTTGACGATTCCTTAGAAGAACCGACTGTTCTTCCCACAAAAATCCCGAATTTATTGGTCAATGGTGCATCAGGTATTGCCGTGGGTATGGCTACCAATATGGCTCCTCATAACCTTACCGAGGTTGTGAATGCAACCATTGCGTATATCGATGATAATGCCATCGAGGTTTCAGGTTTGATGCAACACATCAAGGCCCCTGATTTTCCTACTGGAGGTATCATTTACGGTTATGCAGGCGTACAAGAAGCATTTGAAACCGGTCGTGGCCGTATTGTAATGCGTGCTAAAGCTGAAATCGAGACTTATGGTAACGATCGTGAACGTATTATCGTAACCGAGATTCCTTACCAGGTGAATAAAGCCAATATGATTGAGCGTACAGCCGAATTGGTGAATGAGAAGAAGCTGGAAGGTATTTCTGAAATCAGAGACGAATCGGATCGCGAAGGTATGCGTATTGTGTATGAAATTAAACGCGATGCAAACGCCTCTATCGTATTAAACAATTTATACAAGTACACAGCTCTACAGACTTCATTTTCAGTAAATAATATTGCTTTGGTTAATGGCCGACCAATGTTATTAAATCTGAAAGAGCTGATCAAATATTTCGTAGAACACCGCCACGAAGTGGTAGTTCGTCGTACCAAGTTTGAATTAGCTGAAGCTGAAAAAAGAGCTCACATTTTAGAAGGTTTACTGATTGCCCTAGATCATTTAGACGAGGTGATCAAGTTAATCCGTAACTCAGATACTCCAGAAGATGCCCGAACCGGCTTGATGGAGAAATTTGGTTTGTCCGATATTCAATCGCGTGCCATTCTAGATATGACTTTACGTCGTTTAACTGGTCTAGAACGCGATAAAATCAAAGAAGAATACGCAGAATTGATGAAAACCATCGAATACCTGAAATCTATTTTAGCAGATGAAGGTTTACGCATGCAGATCATCAAAAACGAATTAATTGAGGTTAGAGAGAAGTACGGTGATGAGCGCAGATCAAGCATTGTACACTCAGCCGAAGATCTTCGTATGGAAGATTTTATTGCCGATGAGGAAGTGGTAATCACCATATCTCACGAAGGATACATTAAACGTACACCTTTAACCGAGTACCGCAGACAGGGAAGGGGCGGAAAAGGAGCAATGGGCTCGCAATCTAGAGATGAGGACTTTATTGAGCACATCATTACCGCATCGGCGCATAATTACATGTTGTTCTTCACCGAAGCTGGTCGTTGTTTCTGGTTGAGAGCCTTTGAAATTCCTGAAGGAACGCGTACTTCTAAAGGAAGAGCCATCCAGAATATTATCAATATCCCGAAAGAGGAGAAGATTAAAGCCTTTATCAAGGTTAAAAACCTAAAAGATCAGGATTACCTGGAAAACAACTTCATCATTATGTGTACCAATAAAGGTACCATCAAGAAAACTTCCTTAGAAGCCTATTCTCGTCCACGTGCAAACGGTATCAATGCCATCAATATCAATGAGGGTGACCAATTGTTGGAAGCTTTCTTAACCGATGGAAATAGTGAGATTCTGATGGCTTTACGTTCAGGTCGTGCCATTCGATTTAACGAATCAACCGTTAGACCAATGGGACGTACCGCAACTGGAGTTCGTGGGGTTACGCTGGCACATGCTAAAGATGAAGTTATCGGCATGATCAGTGTTAACAATCCGGAAGTAACGGTGTTGGTAGTTTCAGAAAAAGGATACGGTAAGCGTACCGATATTGAAGATTACCGCGTTACTAACCGTGGGGGTAAAGGTGTAAAAACCATCAATATTACCGATAAAACGGGTGAATTAGTCGCGATTAAAGATGTTACCGATCAAGACGACTTGATGATCATCAACAAATCAGGAATTGTGATCCGGATTGGTGTTGCGGATTTAAGAGTAATGGGACGGGCAACACAAGGTGTTCGATTAATTACCTTAAAAGAAGATGATGAAATTGCTTCAATTGCAAAAGTAGATCATGAAGACGAAGAAGAGGAGGTAATTAGCAACGATGCTACCGAACAACAAACTGAAGAAAACAGCAGTGATGAAACATCTACTGATGAACCAACCGAAGAATAATCAATAGTAAACCATAAATCATGAAAATTAAAACCATTTTAAGTGTACTAACATTGACCGTGTTGTCAGTGTCTACTTTCGCTCAAAAAGGCGAATTGAATAGTGCAAAAAGCAATTATGAAAAATATGTGCAGTTGAAAGATGCCGGTTCTGCAGCTTTAGGGCTAACTAGCCTTACATCAGCCAAAACATCGATTGATAAAGCTGTTGCTAATGAAAAAACCATGAATGAGCAAGAAGCCTGGACATTCAAAGCTATGATTTATGCAGATTTGGCATTAAATGAAGCTGAAGAAGCAAAAGCAGAGCTTATGGTTAGTGATGCAGCTGCTGCATTGAAAAAAGCTGTTGAACTGGATCAAGCAGGTGCAGGTAAAGCAAACAGAGAAAGAGCATCAAATTTATTTGCCCAGTTTGAACTAAATAAAGGGGTAAAGGCCTATCAAACGCAAAAATTTGAAGATGCTTACCAAGCTTTCAATAAATCTTTAAGCTATAAGCCTGGTGATACTACATTAACGTATTACACCGGATTATCCGCTATC
>JACCDH011349005.1_pt1 | contig 10244 bp, 12 predicted proteins | sample 7442481 | NCBI WGS metagenome assembly JACCDH01 (sample SAMN15323433, study PRJNA562643) | freshwater metagenome | isolation source: river surface water | place: USA:Blue River Watershed | collected 2017-08-15
CTTAACTCTTCGCACTTCATATCCTGAACTTGTTTCAGGAGAAGTGATTGACTGATGACTCTCACAGAATTCACGGAATAACACCCACCCATAAAGATGTAACACAGAATTACGCAGAGATTTTCACAGAGGCTCACAGCGCCAAGTCAACCCCAAATCTTGAACATCACCCAATTACTGATGACCATTGACTAATGACTCTTCGCACTTCATATCCTGAACTTGTTTCGGGAGGAGAAGTGATTGACTAATGACCATTGACTGATGACCATTGACTAATGACTAATGACCATCTAATTAAAATCATTGCATTTGGAAACGTAAGCGCTTAATTTGCCTTCGTTAAAACACAACACCATGATTAGAGCACCATTTAACTTACAAAAATGGATTGACGAAAACCGTCATTTACTGAAGCCGCCTGTTGCTAATAAAAACCTTTACCCCGAGGGTACTGATTATATTGTAATGATTGTGGGTGGACCAAACGCCCGCAAAGATTATCATTACAACGAAACAGAGGAGTTATTTTACCAATTGGAAGGAAACATCACGGTTCGAATTCAAGAAGATGGTAAACCTCGTGATATACAATTAGGCCCGGGTGATATGTTCTTATGTCCGGGAAAAGTGCCTCACTCACCGGTTAGAACCGAGGGTTCGATTGGCTTGGTGATTGAACGCGTGCGCGCAGGAAAAGGATTTACTGACGGATTACTTTGGTTCTGCGAAAAATGTAATCATGCCCTTCATGCAGAATATTTTGAGTTGCACGATATTGAAAAGGATTTCTTACCTCGCTTTAAAACTTACTACAGCAGCGAGGAGTTACGTACATGCAAACAATGCGGACACGTCATGGAATCAGACCCACGTTTTCTATAATATACCTCTACGTATAAAGAAAGAGCGGCCATAAGCCGCTCTTTTTATTTCTTATTAAACTCTAATAACTGACAGGCAAAAATCTGTTTGGTGCGTTTGTGTTGCAAAATACCAATGAGTTTATATTGGCTAAAATCAATTTGTGCTGTGGCCAATTCCATGGTGAGTGCTCCAATAGCCGTTGGTTTATCGGTAGCTACCACTTTTCGTACCACATTATGATGGCTTAGTTTTTTACCCATATTCTCCCCTGCTGTAGGCACGCTGAATGCCTCATTTTGAGCCAACACAATCATCAAGTCGCAGCTATCCATTTTCCCTTTTACTTCATAATCTATCAGCAATAATTTAGAATCCGGCATCCAAGAAGCGGAGAGTAACATAAAGTTTTGTGCAGGTTTACGGATGTTGCTTTCAATAAGTTTTCCTACCTCGCCCTTTGCACCTGCCGGTAGCGCACCCTTGCCATTCACAAAAACCATGGGTGTAAACATTGCGGGTTGCTTGTTTGCTTTGGCCATATTTTCTTGGCGTTGCGTATACAAGGAATCAGAAAAAGGATCAACCCAACCGGATTGGTTCCATAAATCAACATGCCAATCTAGCGTAAATACACGCTGTTTGCTGCTATCGGCAATGGCTCGTATGTTGGTTCCAAACTCATCAGCTAACGGACAACTGCTGCAACCTTCTGAAGTGAAAAATTCTACTAAAACTGTTGGCACAAACATATTTTGTTGCGCCTGCGCATAGCCGTTAAGTAGCTGTATACTGAAAAGAAAAAGTAAAATCGGTTTAACTTTCATGACACACAAGTTTAGTTCATTTTTACGAATGTTTTGAATGTTACATATTAACCTTTAACTGTTAACTGTTAACCTTTAATTGGTTTATGGTTTCTGGTTTATTGTTATCCCACTTGACAACTGACTCTCACAGAATTCACAGAATAACACAGACCTATAAAGATGTAACACAGAGTTACGCAGAGATTTTCACAGAGGCACACAGCGCCAAGTCAACCCCAAATCTTGAACTTCACCCAATTACTAATGACTGATGACTCTTCGCACTTCGTATCCCGAACTTGTTTCGGGAGGAGAAGTGACTGACCACTGACCTCTGACTAATGACTACTGACCAATGACTAATACTTATCCCGCCACAATAACTTGATTCAATTTCGCATCGTGAGGTTCGGTTGGAATATGTTGCATGTATTGAAACGGATAACATACCCCTACTTGGTAAGCTTTTGGGTATTGCGCCAGAAACGTATCATAATAACCGGCACCATAACCCATTCGGAATCCTTGCTCATCAAAAGCTAAACCGGGCACGATAATGATATCGGGTTGTTGGGTATACACCAAACTACTTGCCGGATGTTGTGTACCAAACTTTCCTGTTTCTAACTCCTGCAATGAGTTTAGCACACGATGTTCCAATGCACGATTTGCCAATGTTTTAGGACAAACCACCGTAATACGCTCATCTAACAACCACTGAATAAAAGACCATGTATTTACTTCACCGGGCATAGCAATAAACGTATGCACGGATTGCGCCTTACGTTCCATCACCAACGTTTGTAAGCGTTTCAAAACATCTTCGTCCCACTGCTGTTGTTGAATGTTAGATACTTGAGCACGTTTGGCTAAAAGCTCTTTACGTAACAGGTGTTTAGCTTGCATGAGGCAAAAGTATAGCTCCGTGTTCTGAAATTAAAATCAATCTTCTACCCAACAAAAACGCCCCCAAAGAAATCTTTGAGGGCGTTTTAATTTTAATACTACCTGTAAGAATTACTTGCTCATTTCAGCATAGTATTTGAAGAAATGCGGAATGGTTTCGATGCCTTTTAAATAGTTTACGATACCATAATGTTCGTTTGGCGAGTGCAATGCATCACTATCTAAACCGAAGCCCATTAACACGGATTTCAAGCCTAATTCTTTTTCAAACATGGCTACAATTGGAATACTTCCTCCACCGCGTGTTGGCACCGGAGTTTTGCCAAAAGTAGTTTCCATAGCTTTTGATGCTGCTCTGTATGCCACGCTATCAGTTGGGGTTACCACCGGCTCGCCACCGTGGTGCGGACGAACCTCCACTTTTACACCTGCAGGTGCAATGCTTTCAAAATGCTTTTGGAATAGTGCTGTAATTTCATCGCTTACTTGGTGAGGCACTAAACGCATACTAATTTTAGCAAATGCTTTACTTGGCAATACGGTTTTAGCTCCTTCGCCAATGTATCCGCCCCAAATACCGTTTACATCTAACGTTGGACGAATTCCGGTACGTTCTAAAACTGTATATCCTTTTTCACCCCAAACATCACCAATGTTTAAGTCTTTCTTGTACGCTTCTAAATCAAAAGGAGCCTTGTTTAAGTCTTCACGCTCAGCTGCAGTTAACTCGGCTACTTTATCATAAAAACCCGGAATAGTAATGTGGTTGTTTTCATCATGCATACTGGCAATCATTTTTGCCAAAATATTAATTGGATTAGCAACTGCACCACCGTATACACCTGAGTGTAAGTCGCGGTTTGGTCCGGTAACTTCCACTTCTACATAACTTAAACCACGTAAGCCAGTATCAATACTTGGGCAGTCGTTAGCAATAATTGAAGTATCTGAAATCAACACCACATCTGCTTTCAAGCGTTCTTTGTTGGCAATACAGAAATCGGTAAGGTTATTACTACCTACTTCCTCTTCCCCTTCAATCATCATTTTTATGTTACATGGCAATGCGTTGTTTTTCATCATGTATTCAAACGCTTTCACGTGCATGTAAAACTGTCCTTTATCATCAGCAGAACCGCGAGCAAAAATTGCCCCTTCCGGATGTAGTGCTGTTTTCTTAATGGTAGGTTCAAATGGAGGCGTGTCCCACAATTCTAGTGGCACTGCAGGTTGCACATCATAGTGTCCGTAAACCAATACGGTTGGTAATGATGGATCAATAATTTTTTCGCCATATACAATCGGATGACCGGGAGTTTTGCAAATCTCTACTTTATCAGCACCGGCTGCGCGCATGCTCTCTGCCACAAACTCGGCTGCTTTAGCCACATCGCCCGCAAAAGCACTATCGGCACTAATAGATGGAATACGTAATAAGGCAAACAACTCATCTAAAAAGCGTTGTTTGTTTTGTTCAATGTACTGTTTAATATCACTCATGTGTGTTATAATTAATGTGCGTTTTTTTGTGGTTGATGTTCGTTTACAACACGGATAAAAATTTCCTGCATACTCGGAATCAACTCGGCAAATCTGATAATTTCTGTTTGGTTTACCAACTGTTGTAACAACATATTGTTGGCTTCGTTTTCCGGACGTTTTATTTCGTACACAAACACGTTGCTATCCAATTGCTTAGGCTGCGAAACCTGATAAATTTCAGGCAGGTGTAATTGAGCGGTTGTGCACTCTACCTCGAATGTATGCGTGCGGAATTGCTCGCGCACTTGCTTTACAGGTCCATCCAATACTTTACGCGAATGGTTTATCAATGCAATATCATCACAAAGTTGCTCCACGCTCTCCATGCGGTGCGTACTGAAAATAATGCTACACCCTTCTTGTTTCAATCTTAAAATTTCGCGGGTAATCAACTCGGCATTAATCGGATCAAATCCACTAAAAGGTTCATCCAAAATCAATAAATCGGGTTGATGCAATACCGTACCGATAAACTGAATTTTTTGTTGCATGCCCTTACTCAACTCCTCCACTTTTTTATTCCACCAGGCTTTAATCTCAAATCGCTCAATCCATTCTTTCAGCATGCTCATCGCATCGCTACGACTTAAACCTTTGAGTTGCGCAAAGTATAGTAGTTGTTCTCCCACTTCCATTTTCTTGTAAAGGCCACGCTCTTCTGGCAAGTAACCTATACGTGAACTGTGCGAAGGCTTCAAGCGTTCGCCATTAAACCACACCTCGCCCGAATCGGCTTGTGTAATTTGAGTAATGATGCGAATTAAACTGGTTTTACCGGCACCGTTTGGTCCTAATAAACCAAAGATGTGTCCTTGAGGTACAGTTAAACTTACATCAGTTAATGCGCGGTGATTAGCGTATTGCTTATTAACATTTTTTATGTCGAGGATATTCATGTGTGCGGGGTGTTAGCCAATACAAGGTTAAGTTAATTTTTGGCTTTGTGAAATACCGTTTATAAAAGTTCACAAACGATATATTTCTTTAAAACAAAACGCCCTATTCGAATCATTCCGAACAGGGCGTTAATTTCTATACTTCAGTTATCTTATTTCACACGTTCAACGTAGTCACCGGTGCGGGTATCTACTTTTACTTTATCACCAACGTTGGTGAACAACGGCACACGAACTTCAGCACCGTTCTCTAAAGTTGCCGGTTTCAACGTGTTTGTAGCTGTATCGCCTTTTAAGCCCGGCTCTGTGTAAGTTACTTCCAAAATAACGAATGTTGGAGGTTCAACACCAATTGGTTCGTCACCTTCAAAAGATACTTTAACAATCATTTCTTCTTTTAAGAAACGCGCTTGATCACCAAACATTACCTCGCTAATAAAGATTTGATCGTAAGTCTCCGGGTCCATTAGCACGAAGTTGGTACCATCTTTATACACGTATTGCATTTCTTTAAATTCAACACGTACCATTTCTACACTTTCACCTGCTCTGAAGCGATGCTCCATTTGCTTTCCGGTTTTTACGTTGCGTAATACCACTTGGTAAAATGCACGTAAGTTACCCGGTGTACGGTGTTGATATTCCATTACTTGGCATAACTCATTGTTAAACTTAATGAAGGCGCCTTTAAATAAATCTCCGGTATTTGCCATTTTAGGTTTTCGTTTTTTTGAGGTGCAAGTATACAGTTTTTTATCGGAGTTGCCACAACCCTATTTGGTGTGCATAAAAACACTTTACCTCCTCGCGGGTTTACTTATTTTTGACAATCGATTATCACAGCAACAATGACATTTAAAATATATACCAAAACAGGCGATAAGGGAGAAACCTCATTAATTGGCGGAGTTCGTGTACCTAAGTTTCATATTCGTATCGAAAGCTATGGAACAGTGGATGAATTAAATAGCTACATTGGGGTTATTATTGATGGATTGAACGGAGCACCTTACTGTAAGGTTTTGCGTGAAGTTCAAGATCGTTTGTTTACCATTGGTAGTGTATTAGCCAGCGATCCGGTTAAGTCTAAAATGAAAGTGCCCGATGTGCATGAGTCGGATATTGAATTATTAGAAAAAGAAATGGATGCCATGGATGCAACCTTACCGGAGTTGAAAAACTTTGTGCTTCCGGGCGGAAATATTGTTTCCTCTCATTGTCATGTTGCTCGTTGCATTTGTCGCAGAGCTGAGCGTATTGTGGTGCATTTAGCTTCTGAAACCGAAGTTCCTGAAATTATCTATCGTTACCTTAACCGATTAAGCGATTACTTATTTATGTTGTCGCGAAAAATTGTGCATGATGCCGGAGCGCAAGAAATTGCTTGGCACCCACGCATGTAATTACGATTTAGACTTAGCGAAATTTTTATTCACTAACCACACACCTCCAATAGTTAAACCTACTGCTACAGCTATTGGCAAATTCAACTTTTCATTGGCCCATAACCATCCTAGTAAAACCGCAACCACGGTATTGATGTAAGCATACGTACTAACTATGGCTGCAGGCAATTGTTTCAACACGTACATGTAACTTCCGTAGCCCAATAAGCTACCTACCACAACTAAGTATGCTAACGATTGTAGGCCTTCTTCTGTTGGATGAAATTGTGGCCACTCGCCTTTGATAGTGCCAAGTATGAACAATAAAAATCCGGCCGTAAGCATTTGCAAACCGGCACCGTACAAGGGTTGTAGACCTGTGTTTTTATTTTTATTGTAAATACTTCCCATGCCCCAACCTAATATCGCTATCAAAATAAACACCACCCCCATTAAGTAATTTGGATTGGAGAAATCACTCAGGTTATCCTGAAAAATAATCACCTGCCCTATCAAACAAAGTGCAATTCCTCCCCAAGCCTGCCAGCTTAATGGTTCTTTATGCGTACCAAAAAGTTTGTTCATCAATATGATACTCAGCGGTGTGAGTGCACAAATAAGTGCTGCTAATCCGCTACTCACGTACATTTCACCCCAAGTAACCAATCCATTACCAATAACAAGCATCAATATACCGTTAATGGTGTACACCTTAAGTTGAGATACTGTTGGGAGTGAATTTCCTCTTAATAGAAAGTAACTGCAAATAAGTAACCCGCCCAAAAAATGTCGACTTCCGGCCATTAAAAACGGAGGCATAGATTGCACGCCTATGCGAATGGCTAAGAAAGTGGTTCCCCAGAAAAATGAAACGCTGGCAAAGGCCAGCCAAGCTTTGGTTGAATGGTTGTTCATGTACAGTGCTGCAACTTACACTAATTTGTTTAGAGTTGAGTGAGCAGGTTGTTAAAATACGTAACACTATGTTGCAAGCGGCTTCCATACCAACTAAACAGCTCCCCATCAACTAAAATGATTTTAGCATTAGGGCAAAGATCTTGTAATTCAGCCATGTGCTTTTCTTTAAACGGATAAGGTTCACTTGATAACAATATAACCTCGGGGTTTTCAGCTGCTACTTGTTCATTCGTTAACTCCGGATAACGTGAAGTTTGGCTTATGGCTACATTAGTTAAACCTAGTCGCGAAAGCATATCGTTGATAAACGTATCATGTCCGGCAGCCATCCATGGTTTGCGCCAAATTAAATACAATACTTTTTTAGGGGTTGATGCGGTTTGAAGTTTGTGAAAACCTTGCTCGATGACAGAACGAATTTGGGAAGCCTCTTGAGTTTTTCCAACCAATGAGCCAACCTGTGTTATCATCTCCAAAGCATCGTTTAGGTTTTGAATATCGCTCATCCAAACCGGATACGTTTTCATCAATTGCTCGATATCCTGCTGTGCGTTCTCCTCTTTGTTTCCAATAATCAAATCAGGGTTTAATGATGCAATAACATCATGTTTTACTTGTTTAGTTCCGCCAACTCTGGGTTTGGATTGGTGATGTGAGGAAGGATGGATACAAAATAAGGTTTGTCCTACCACCTCTTCATTCAATCCTAAATCATACAACAACTCTGTTTGCGAAGGCACCAAAGAGATAATACGTTTGGGTAACATTGGCACTTGCACTATTCGCCCCATTTGGTCGGTTATGGTTTGGGTTGATTCCATCTTTTAAGACAATTTTGAGAGAATGACGAAGCGAAGCTAATATAAAATGAACCTGCTTTTGCGTTATCACACATATTTTCGTTTTATTTGAAAAAAAACACAACTGCATGGAAACGAAATCAGGATGGCCAATTGCCCTCAAATACGGTTTAATGTTAGCGTTTTCTAACATTGCATTTAACCTTCTTTTCTACATCATTAATCCAAACAGCATGGATGGCAAATTCACCTTTATGGGTGCATTACAATTCATACTTACAGCTGTGGTAGGCATTTGGATTTTGATTATGGGAACTAAAATTCGTAGAGACCAAGATTTAGATGGGAATATAACCTATGGTAAATCGCTTGGCTTTATGATGCAAACTTCCATTCCTGCAGCACTTATCATTAGTTTCTACACTTACATTTTCTTTGCTTTTATAGCTCCTGAGTTTTTTGAAAAAATGATGGAAATGCAAGCCAACCAATTGGCTGAAAAAGGCATGAGTGATGAAGAGATTGAACAAACGATGAGTATAACCAAAAAGTTCAGTAATCCGCTAGTAATGACGATTTTCGGAGCTTTCGGTGTTATGTTCCAGATGCTTATATTCTCGCTAATCGGTTCAATTTTCACCAAAAAAGAGCCTAAAAACATCGACTAATAACTGCACATGCAACAACCTACGTTAGATATTTCATTAGTTATTCCCTTATACAACGAAGACGAATCGTTGCCTGAATTGGTGAGTTGGATTGAACGTGTAATGAACGAAAACAAATACACGTACGAAGCGATTCTGATTGATGATGGCAGTAAAGACAATTCATGGAAAGTGATTGAACAATTACATCAATCAAACCCATGCATTAAAGGGATTCGCTTCAGAAGAAACTACGGTAAAAGTGCGGCCCTAAATGTTGGGTTCCATCAAACACAAGGCCGCGTTGTTATTACTATGGATGCCGATTTACAAGACTCTCCTGATGAAATACCTGATTTGTACAACATGATTGTAAATGAAGGGTACGACATTGTGAGTGGTTGGAAAAAGAAGCGTTACGATCCACTAAGTAAAACCATTCCTACTAAACTTTTCAATTGGGCTACACGCAAAATGAGCGGCATAAACAACTTGCATGATTTTAACTGTGGGTTGAAAAGCTACCATTGGGAAGTGGTTAAAAATATTGAGGTGTACAACGAAATGCATCGTTACATTCCGGTAATTGCTAAGTGGGCAGGTTACACCAAGATTACCGAGAAAATTGTTCAACACCGCGAACGCAAATACGGAACTACTAAGTTTGGTTTAGAGCGTTTCATCAATGGCTTTCTTGATTTATTAACGATTTTCTTCGTAAGTAAATTTGGTAAAAGACCAATGCACTTCTTTGGCGTTTTAGGAACCTTGAGTTTCTTCACCGGTTTCATTATTACGTGTGTGCTCATTGGCGAAAAAATATACAATTCTTACAACCTTATTGAGCAACAACGTGGAGTTACCGATATGCCACTGTTTTACCTGTCGCTAGTTTTACTAATTGTTGGGGTACAATTGTTTTTGGCGGGCTTCGTTGGCGAGATGATTTCGCGTAATGCAAGCGAACGCAATGTGTATGGAATTAAACAACGTGTAGGTCTTGGAGATTAATCACTCAACCAAAAAGAAAATACTGATCGTGGGTCCGGCACACCCACTTCGTGGTGGATTAGCTACCTACAACGAACGTTTGGCTCAAGTGCTAAACGAACTTGGTCACGAGTGCCACATCTTGAGTTTTTCGTTGCAATACCCTTCCCTATTGTTTCCCGGAAAAACTCAGCTTTCAACTGATGCTGCACCCAAAGATCTCACCATCTTTTCGGAGATTAATTCTATCAATCCGGCAAATTGGCTGCAAGTTGGCTTGCGCTATAAAAAAGCCAAATATCATACTGTAATTTTTAGGTATTGGATGAGTTTTATGGCTCCTGCTTTTGGAACCATTGCTCGACTGATTAAACAGAATAATCATACTAAAATTTTAGCCATTACCGATAATGTGATTCCGCACGAGCGCAAGTTTTTTGATGCTGCTTTCACCAATTATTTCCTTCCGGTTTGTAATGGTTTCTTA
>JACCDH010127311.1_pt1 | contig 10237 bp, 10 predicted proteins | sample 7442481 | NCBI WGS metagenome assembly JACCDH01 (sample SAMN15323433, study PRJNA562643) | freshwater metagenome | isolation source: river surface water | place: USA:Blue River Watershed | collected 2017-08-15
GGGTCTAATCCATCTGCAACTTTACGAATGTTAGCAGGAGTAACGTGACACTTTTCAAAATCAAATTTATCATTTGGCCCGAAAGCGTTTGATGGTCTAACAATTAAACATTGCATTGGATTATGAATTTGATTTGAGAAGAAATGACAAAGTAATTCACCATATCTTTTCATATTACCAACTGCTCCATAGATTGGGAATGTAGGAGTTGCATGAACATTGATATCTTCTGTGCAAAAATCACTACCCATATCAGGATAAGATGTGTTAGAAGAAATGAATAAGAATTTCTTAACATTGTTTCTCCAACTTTGTTCCATTAAGTTTACATTCATTTCCACATTTGGAGTAACATGTAATAATGGATTTTCTTTTGTATCTAATGCATTGGATGTGTTTGCTGCACAATGAAATACAACATTTACATCGGTTGATACTTCTTTACAAAAGTCAGCATCTTGTAAATTTCCTTTATAAAATTCAACTTCTGATGTTCCTTCGAAATCGTTTTTTAAATCTCTACTATAAGATGTTGCTCTTAAGTTTCTATATCCTTTTTCCCATAATAATCTCAATAGGTGTGAGCCGATAAAACCACTTGCTCCTGTAACTAAAATCTTGTCTGTTTTTTTCATATAATTTATTTAAAAATGTCCCAATTTAAAACTACATCATTTACAAATTTTTTAGTTAATATAGATGATGTATGTCCATACCAACTTCTTTCTAAATACTTTTTTTGTTCTTCAATATCCATTCCATTCATTTCTCTCCATAATACTTTTGGCAAATCACCATCCATATTATAATCAAAATTTCTAATAGACCATTCAATCATGCCACCAAACAAATGTAAGGAATTTTCTTCAAAAAACCAAAAATATTTTTTAAAATCAATTTTGTCTGCATATGATTTTACATATGAGTTTTCAAATTCCAATTCTTTTTGTTCCCAAGTATCACAAATATCCCTATTTTCTACAATACATTCATATACTGATTTATTGGTTGGAGTATGATAATATGGTGGAGTTCTACCTTCACTCAAATATTTTTTACTAAAATTATTACTCATATTAAAGAATTTAATTTTAGTTATTCCCTTTACTTCTAAAAAATTTAAAAGCATTGTAATGTATTCAAACCATTCAAAATATCTTTCAGTATAAGTCATAACACCATCCAACCACTGAAATACTACTGGGTCTACATTTATTGGATTATTTGTTTTATTATATCCTCCTGTTAAATGAAAATATCCATGTTCATACGGAGATGTTTTATCTTTTCCATTTATTAAATAATCCGTTGTGTGAGGCCAACTTTCATCATTTCTCTCATATCTTATTTTTGGATTTATTGGATGATATTTTTCAGGAGTAATAAAGAAAGAATTTCTGATTAGTGTAGTGAATTGTGCAATTACGGTTATATCTTCTGGTTTAACACCACTATCTAACAAATCATTTACCTTATAAATTATAGAACGAACAATACTTTTATTATCATGTGTAACGGTTCCATAATTATGCAAAGTATGTGTATCTTTTAAATAATCTTGTAGCCAATTTGCCCAAGTCCAATCTTGTATTGGGTCTCTTTCCCATCTTCTTTCATCACCTATGTTTATTCTAAAATTATTTGTAAAAGAACAACCCGATGCTACTATATGTTTCATTTTAATTATTTTTTTAAATTGTTTCTATATAATTCATTTACTTTTTCAAATAATAGATGGGCCCAATTTTCATGTCCTTCTTTATTTGGATGTCTATTTAATGTTGTATCAGTATATCCACCAAATGATTTTCTTATAAATTTATTTCCATTATCATAAACGGAGTTAATAATACATTTATCCCAACCAAAAAAATGTAAATGTTTATATCCAAAATATTCAAAATATGTGTATAATGCATTTATATAATTTATGGTTGTATTTTTTTGATAATCTTCTTGTAAAAATGAAACAACATATTGTTCTAATATTTTTTTGTTTTCATCTTCAATTTTTATTCTATCATTATCATGGTCATCGTTCATATATTTGTTATGAACAACCAAATTTTTACCCTGTCTAATTATAGTTTTATCTTGGTATGCATGAAAAGAATTTGGAACATAGTGATACCAATCTTTATTATCATACATTATAGGTAATTCTTTTCTACTATAATGAGTCCATTGAATTATAATAATATCATCTGTTTGTAATGTATTTGAATTTATCAATTCAAAAACTTTTCTAAAGATATAATCGTTTGATGCACCCGATGCACCAAAATTAAAATATTCTAAATTTAATTTTTCTGACAATTTATGTGTATAACATTCTATTCTATGATTTTCCAATTCTTGCCCTTCTGTAAAAGAACATCCTATCGTGAACAGTTTCATTATAGTCTACTTTTATATTCTTTAATTGATTGCATAATACCTTCCTTTAATGTAGTTTGTGGAAGAATGCCATATTGTTTTTGTTTTTTAGAACCTAAACATCTAATTGGGTCACCATTTGTTTTAGTTTCATCCCAAATAATATTTTTAGTTTTACCCGTAAGTTCGTTATAACATTCAACAATGGTTTCAATTGTTTCTTTAATTGTCACTGCTTCTGCACAACCAAAGTTAATAACATCACTAACTTCTTTTTTAACTACATCGATTGCAGCCTGTGCAACATCGTCACCAAATACAAAATCTCTACGAGAAGAACCATTTCCCCAACATACCATATCTTCACCATCTACATTAAATAATTTCCAAATGTTAGAAGAGATTACAGTTGCATCTTGTGCAAAATTATCATTGATGCCATATATGTTTGAAGGTCTAATTACTGTCCAATTCTTCCAACCATATTGAACTCTCAACGCATCCAAAGTTAATTCACCCATTCTTTTTGTCCAACCTGGATGCCAATCTAAACGAGATGGAGTTGATGCCCATGTTTCTTCTTGATTCCAAGTATCTTCTTCGTTCATCACTTCTGCCGGCTTGTAAACACCAACCGATGAAAGATATACAAACCAATGAACTCCAGCATCAAACGAAGCCTTAATCATATTTGTATTAAACATTAACATTGGAAATAAGTAATCTGCTGGTTGTGTTGATGAACGAGCCGGTGAACCTTTTACTCCTGCAATATGTAATACTATGTCAATCTTATCCATAGTGAATAAATCTTCACAATGAGAAAGATATGTTAAATCCGTTTTAACTAACACTATCTTATCACTATATTGTTGTTGCAAATACAATAAATTATCACTAAATTTTAGGTCTACTGCATAAACTTTATCAGCACCTTCTTTAATACATTTTTCAACAGTTGGTAGACCTACCAATCCATTTGCTCCAGTTACAATAACTTTTTTTCCTGTAAATTCCATAATTTTTATTTTTCGTAATCTAATTTAATTTTTTCAAATATTTCTTCAAAGCATTCATAACTTTCAAATGAATACATATGTTTCTGATTGTGCAATAGTATGTCTTTTATAGAATAATACCATTCATGTATTTCTTCAATTGATTTATTTTTTAATTTTTCAATTTCTTTTTCTATTTTTGATATCCTAATCTTTGGGTCTATTTCTAAATCGTAACTCTCATCTATAAATGGTTCAAATGTTTTAAAACCTAATCTTTTTAATTCGGCAATAGTTCCATAATCACCCAATACTATAAATGGTTGTAAATTTGAAAGTGGTTTAAATATTTTTTCGGATAAAAATACATTTCTACCAAAAAAAGTCTCAGTAACTAAATTTATATAGGTATCACTATACCAATCTTTCATATTATTAGTTGCACCAAAATTAGTTTTTTCATTTTCCGATAAATGGTGTGTATCCAATTCATATGGAAGTATATCTACTATTTTTTGAACATATTCTTCTTTTGGATTTGGAATTATTTTAGACATATATGATTTAAAAGCATCTTTATTTATTTTTTGAATAAAAGAAAATTTACCTTCACTTAATAAATTATGTTTTATTGCAAAATAACCCATAGATGCTCTATGTTCTTTTGTCATAGTTTTATTATTACATAAAAATTTATATGGTCTTATTTTATTTTCATCTAAATCTTTTTCTTCAACTAATTCACAAACATATCCCAAATTGCCAATAGTTGGAAATGTTTTCATCATATCGGCATATCCTTTTATAAAAAGATGCCCATTATAAATTTTAATTTTACTTTCCGGATGTTTTTCATAATATTCTTGAAAATTACTTCCACCCAAAATTATAATATTACTGCCATCTATTCCCAATTTATTCATTTGTAATTCAAATTGCTTTATATTATAATCATCATATAATGGGTCGTGAATTATACTTATCAATATTTTTATCTTGCCACTTCTACATCCCTCTAATATTTCAACTGGTATTATATCTCTTAAATACCATTGATGTTTTTGACCATTTAATTCAAATCCATTGTGATTGTTTATTGCACCCAATGTATCTTTTATTTCTAATGGGTAAATATATACAAAATCATCATCTTGTATTTGATTTAATGATATTACATTTTTTGGAAAATTTCTTTGAATATAATTGATTAGTTCTGAGTGGTCGAATTTTATACCTTTTTCATTTGAACTATATTGTAAAATTTTGTAATAATCTATATTAAGATTATTTTTATGAATATGTTGTATAAATTCTCTAATGATGGGGTGTATACCATTTCCAAATGGTTTTCTTTCTCCGTAGTGGATAAACCAATCCGTATAAATAAATTTAAATTTAGAGCCGTGCATAACTTTATTGTCTTTCTATTTTTTTTATAACATCCCTTACATAATAATTATCGTGGAAAAAAATATCAAACAATTTTTCATTTTTAATATAATCTTTACTACACATTAAATTAAAAATACAATCAGCATAGTCATACGATATACCTTTTGCATCAAAATTCATATTCAACATTTCTTTTATAAATTCTTTAATACCATTTACTATTTTTATTTTTTCATCAAAATATTGATTTGTTAAATCCACTTCTTCATTTATAAATTTATCACCAATTATGTTTACATAAGAACCAACTTTGTCAGTAAAAATTGATTCAAAGAATATTATATTTTTTTGAAAATTAGTTTTATGAAAATCATAAAAACCTCTTACATCTGATAAATTTTTGTTTCCTTTATAATTTATATATCTACCTTTTAATTCTAAATTAAAGGCCTTTTGAATATTATATTGAGTTGTTCCCTGATATCCACTATCGACCATTACAACTTTTGTTTTACTTCCAATTATAGTTTCAATATATTTACCATAATCTTTTCTAACTCTTTCTGCATTATTTAAAATATCACCAATGTATTTATTCAAATTTGGAATTTCTAATGTAGTGTCTATTTGATAATCTTCATCACAATTAACACCAAATCTATCGTTTAATAAATTTGATATTTTACCGGAGTATCTATGTAATTCAAATGTCTTATATACATCATTTTCATCAAAAATAGATGCAATTGTTGAAATCTTTCTAGATGTTTTAAAATAAACACCATCAGGTAAATCGTATTTAGTTTTAAAAATTTCGTATATCTCTTTTAAAAAATATCCTTCTCTCGAATTAAACAATATTAATTCATCGGATTCTATTTCGGATTTCAACCAAATAAAAAAATTGAATAATAAAGGGCCAAAAAAAATATAACCCAATTCCTCAAAAGAGTTTGGGTTTTCTAATTTTTTATCTTTCAATAATGATTTAATATAGTGGTCTATCGAATTCATCAATTACAAATACTTTAAAGCATGGAATTCCTATACTTACCCACATTTCAGCTATACGCTGGTCGTCATCGTATGCACAAAATACATCTGATTTAATTATTGTTTCGTATACTTTCTTTTTATAAATCGGTGCTTTTAAAAAGTTGTTTTCCCAACTTCTCATAATTAATTGGTCGTATTCTATTTCATATTTCTTCAACCATTCATCGGTTACTTTTCTAATCGATTCCGGTCTACCGGTTAAAACTATAACTTCAAAACCACTTTTCTTATATTTTTTTGCCAAATCAATCATAGGATAGTTTGGTTTGTCCAAAATAACATATTCTGGTTTATGTGCAATATCCCAATCAATTTTTCCGTTTAATTTTGTTGAAAAACGAAATCTTTCATTTGCGTTTGACAATGTATTATCTATATCAATTATTACTTTCATAAATCTCTAATTCCTTGTTTTTCATAACTTACCGGTATTTTTATTCCAGTATTACATCCGTTACAATTATCACAAAATGTGATGTATCCTAAATCGGTATAACCTAAATCAAACTTTAATAATTGTTCTTTTGAAATTGTGTTTATATCTACATAATCATTTTCATTTAATGGAAATAATTTTGTTCTAACTGCTGATGTATTTAGATGACAATAATAAAACTTCCCATCATTCAATCCTCTAAATGGTGCAGTACAAGAATCAAAGTGTTTTATCAATTCATCGGTTGGTAAGTTTTTTTTAACTCTCAAATCACCAAAGTCATACCATTCAATTTCGTTTCTAACATAATGATTGATGTTATTTTCTTTATATGTTTCTAATACTTTAACAACTTTCTTCTTTATATTTTCCAATTTATCAGTATAATCACTAACACTTAAAATGATATCATTATTTTTTAATAAATCAATTATAGTTTGTTTTGGTAAAATCGTTCCATTTGTAGTAATAATTAATTTATCGATTCTATCAATATAATTTTGCAAAATATGTTTTATGATACTTTCTATGTTTGGATATAAGAATGGTTCTCCACCAACTAAATGAAAAACACTCACATAGTCTACTATACTAAAAAATGAGTCTATGTCTGAAATTATAGTGTTTAACTCTCTATGTATGGGTGCCTCAAAATGAGGCATAAACATATTACAATGTGAACAATTTAATGTGCATTTTTCTGTGACTAAAACATCGGTTTGATAAATGTGAACTTTGTTTTTATATTTGTAAGGCCAAATGGATATTATATTTTTATACCAAGTCCATTTTATATTTTTTTCTTCTAAGAAATCTTTATACTTTTGTTTAAATACATCGGTTGTTATTATCACCTTTGTATTTTCATCAAATTTAAAATCATCTATATGAATTAATTTTAAATCACTTCGATTTATTTGTATATTTTTAGATTGATGATATGCAGAACTTATTTCGTTTATATTATCTACCGTCGTTTCATTTTTTATATTATGGTCTACTATACATTTAATTTTTAATGTATTCTCACCCATTAAATAATCAATACTTCTAATAAATTGTATGCATTCTTTACTTGCACCAAATAAAACATATTCGGTTTCTAAGTTCCAATCTAAAATGAACTTATCAAAATTATGTAACTCATTATTATATAACATATCATTAAAATACTACCCATTTACCACTTCCGTAATGTGGATATTTTGATTTATAGGTGTAATGAATAACATCTTCTGGAATTTCTCTTTTTTTATTCCAAGTTGCCTCAGTTGGTGTGTAAGTTGAAACTTGATTATCTTCAACCACAAATACTATTGGTAAATCAAAATTTCTTGCATATTTGTGAACTTCATAGAATATACCACTTTCAAATGACATATCACCAATAAATACAAATACTTTTTCATCACTACCTTTTTCCTTTATCCCCATTGCAACTCCCAAAGCAATTGATAGAGTACCTCCCACAATTGCAGAAGCATAGAATTTTTCATTAATATTACACAATGTGATAGATTTACCTTGTAAGATAAGTTCCTCTGCATATTGAGAAGAAACACCCTTTAGTAACCAATGATAATGTGAACGCCATGTACTGAATACCCAATCAGTTTCTTTAACTCTTTTGAATATTTCAATCAATTGTTCTTCGTTTCCATTTGATAGATGAATAGGGCCTCTAATTTTACCAGCTTCCCAATGTTCTACTATTTGGTTTTCAAAATTAATTAAATCTTCAGTTTTCCATCCAATATCTTCTCTTACTATTGGATATTTTTCTAAATTTTTTATCATCTGTCTCTTTTTTGTAATATTGGTTTATCTGTTGGCCATTCCATTTGAAACTCAGGATCATTCCATTTAACTACACATTGTTCATCTGCATCTACATATTCATCTTTATAGAATAAGTTATAATGAAACATACAATCCGTTAATGCGTAATGTCCGTTTGCAAATCCTGGTGGAACTAATACTTGGTTTCTCAATCTCTCACTTATAATATAACTTTCCCAATCACCATATGTAGGAGATGTTTCTCGCATATCCAAAACAACTAAGTAAATATCACCAACTGCAGCTTGAACTAATTTCCAAGTCTTTTTATCCCGATGCAATCCTCTCAATACACCCTTATATGAACGAGAAAACCTTCCGTGAATTGAAATTTCATCTTTATCATAATGAATATGTCGCATTACCGGATGTTCTTCTGAATGGAAAGTTGTAAATATTTCACCTCTATATTCTCTAAACACCGATGGTTGGAAAGATGGAACTTGATAACCGAATTTTTTTGATGGAGTTTCTATAAACTCATCCCACTTATTACTCATACTATGTTTGATTTGCGTAACCTAAAGGAAACCCATTTCTAAATTCTGCTCCCATCTTTGGAACAATCATTTGATATGCCATAATCAATTCGGTAATACCTTTGTCCAAATTCCATTCTGGTTTCCAACCTGCATCTTCTATCTTTTGATTTGATACTATATAATCTCTTTTATCAGGATCTTCGTAATAATCATTATAAGAAATTGCAAAATCAGGAACGTGGGTTTTTATTTTTTCTAATAATTCTTGTTTACTTAAATTTGCATCACTTAATCCTACATTAAAAATTTCACCTTTGTATTGGTCATATCTATCCAACATAAAAACAAATGCAGATGCAACATCTCTAATATGAATAAAATTTCTTTTGAATGTTTTTTCAAAAACTACAATATATTTGTCAGTAATTGCTTTATAAGTAAAATCATTAACCAATAAATCGGTTCTCATTCTAGGTGATACTCCAAACACAGTTGCTAGTCTAAATATGATTGCATCAGTTGATGTTCTTAAAAAATTTTCTGCATCACATTTAGTTTGTCCATAAACTGAAATTGGTGTTAGTGGTGATTCTTCATTACATTCCGTTTGACCTAATCCTAAACCATATCCACTATTAGTATTTGGATATAAAATTTTCTTACCCTTGCCATTTGTAAATTTAACAATATTTACAATTTGTTGAAAATTAATTTCTTTTGCAAGTTTAGGGTCTGCAGCACATGCCGGAAATCCTACAATTGCAGCTAAAGGAATTATAACATCAACTTCATTACAAAGTTTTTCTAATAATTGTTCGTTTCTAACATCACCATATACAAACTTAAATTTTGATGTGTATGTATAAGATAATAAAGATGTTTGGTTAAATATTAATTTATCCAAAACTATAACTTCATGTCCTTCGTCTAACATTCTTTTTGTTATAACGGAACCTAAATAACCAGCTCCACCTGTGATGAGTATTTTCATAAATTAGTTTTAAAAATAAATATTTTTGTCTATATAAAATTGTGGATAGTTTCCACTAAAACTTATATCCCATATTTTATATCTATTATAATTTTGAAAATCGGATAAAAATGCAAAATTATCTCTAAGTGGGTGGTCGTAATTTAATTTTCTCAAATTATTTTCAAATATAATATGACTATATTTGTCATAATATGTGTCTATAATATCTTGTGCATCTACAATATCTAATTTTTTATTTAATACAAATGTCAATTTATATTCAAAATCACCAATTGCATTGTGTTCTTCTGGGCCTATCATACTACCACATCCAAACCAATAAAAACAATTTTTATAAGATTCTTTAGTATCTTCACCATACTCAATTATACCAACTTCAAACCCATTAACATAACATGTAATTATCTTTTCATCATTATGGTCACAAATCATAGTATATTCGTTGAAGTCCTCTAATTCTGTATCTTTTAATAAATAAATTACTTGTTTTGGTAATACTGTTCCATCTGGTTTTTTGAACCAATATGTAAAAACAATATTTGAATTTCCATACGAATCTTTAAATGCAGATATTCCCGAATGCATTCCGTTTCTAGAAATTATAAAAGTTTCTCTTTCTGTTAATGTTTCTTCAAAAATTCTTGCCGTTACATGTAAAGTAAAA
>JACCDH011056596.1_pt1 | contig 10237 bp, 9 predicted proteins | sample 7442481 | NCBI WGS metagenome assembly JACCDH01 (sample SAMN15323433, study PRJNA562643) | freshwater metagenome | isolation source: river surface water | place: USA:Blue River Watershed | collected 2017-08-15
ATATACACCACCATTGATGTAAGGAGTGAATCCACCATTTGTACCATCCACTACTCTATTTGCAACACCAATTCCTAATGAAAAAATTTTTCCTTCTTTGTGTTTAAAATAACACCGGCTCCAACATGCGATACAACATCTTCTTTGTTGAATCCACCTTCGAATCCATAAAATACTTTTGTTTTAGGTAATTCTTTTACGATTGTAGTTTCTTTGATAGTTCTTTGTTTAACTTTAGCATCGAATGTTCTACCTAAAATTTTATTTTGTGAAATTGTATCAGTTACAGCCACAGTTCCTAATGAATCAGGCAATACTAATACATCTTTATATAATACTTTTGAATAGTAATCTTTTAAAATCGCGTTTGTATCTACATTTACAGGAACTTTAACTTCCTTTTCTACGATTGTTTCGTGATAGATATCTTCGCCTTTTTTAGTTACCACTTTAGTTTTGATTATGTCAATTGTATCAATTTCATGTTTGATAACTTCATACTTTTTACCATCAATTCTAATAGTTTTACCCGGCATAACACCACCTGGATTCCATAATTCTAATAATACAATTACCACTAATACTGCGATTGCAATATTTTTAATGTTCAAAAATTTTTTCATAATTAATTTTTTATAAGCTCTGGGTGATTAAGTTCACGTAACTTATTTTCCAATGCTACTTTACGTTCCAATAGAGCTTCAATTGCATCGTAAGCACCATCAATATCATTTTTTAAATCCGTTTTTACTTTTTCAATATCCACTTGCCATTCCCACTTTGATAATGTTCCATTTTCATTTACTATTTCAAAATGGCTTTTAAGATTTTTAAAATTATCTTCATATTGGTCTTTTATCTCCCTAACATAAGATAATTTATTTAAAGTTATTTTATAATCCTCATAAAATGGATATGTTCCATCTTCTCTTAATTTACTTTCCATTTTTGCTAAACAAGTAGCACATAATCCGGTTCTAACGATTAACTTCTTATCAGCGCTACTATATTGAATGGTTTTACAATTTTCTGATTTACAGGTTGTAAGTTTTTTAAGATAATCCCTAACATCATCCATTTTGGTAACATTAGTAACATATCCTTCTTTTTTCTCCCATTCTTTTCCTTCTGCATCGGTCCATCTTTCACCAACTTCACGCTTTTTATTAGTATCACCTTCATACCCAAATACTCTTTGAGTATTATCTTCCCTACCAAATACCGTATCGATAATTAGTTTACGGGATTTGTGCATTCCCTTACTTTTCTCTTCAAAACTTTTTCTTTTTGCCATATTATTATAACTAATTGTTTATATATAGATATATATCTAAATTATCTTCCAAACTTAAAAATTCCTAATATTTGATTTAACGGAGCGAATGTACCCGTTAATTTATAGGTATTTCCTTTGTAGAAAAATACTAATCCTTCATTTGGAACTAACTTATCAAATCCACCAATGGCATTTAATCTAGCCAATTCTTTTTCTAATCTTTTTATTTGTGTTTCACTACCACCACTTTTTATAGCTGATATAGTTGATTCTAATGATGATTTAATAGATTGTAATGCGGAATCGGGTTGAGCCGTTAATACTGAACTCATAAACGATAATACTTCTGCTCCAACTCCTAAAAAGATATCCTCAAACTTACGAAGATTTCCTTTCATAATCTTATCTTTTGCATCTTTATCTACACCATCCGCCCATTTTCTAGCATCCTCATCGGTAATCGATTTAATTGTAAATGATTTATTATCAAATGCCCATCTTCTTGCCAAACCTTCTTTCTCTAATTGAGATAATTTTTTCTTCGATTTGTTTACAAAGTTCATCCACCAAGCATAATGGTATTCAGCAACACCATCTTTATCAGATAAACCAAATTCCGATTGTAATCTCGATAACATACCACCAAACTTACCTTTTTGAGAACTTAATTTTTCATCTTTTGGTAACCTTGTAATTGGAGGCCCTTGAATTGTATATTTAGATTGTACATCGGCATTTACTTTTTTAATCATAGATGCTAATTTACTTTCAGCTCCTTTTACTCCACCAATTGCATTTCCTTTCTCATCATACTCAACTACATTGTGGAATACTAACAAATTCTGTCCATAAGGAATTACATTTGCATTTTGTGGATAAATTACTTCTAAATTACAAAATGCTGAACCATCTTTGAATATACTTTTTCTTTCAGCTTCTCCCAATGAACTAATAGCTGCTGATAAATCTCTCATTGCGAAATTATATGCATCACTCAATGCACCTCTACCACCAAACTTAGATGCTAATCCGTTTGCATCCAATGCATTTGCTCCACCATTTGCTAAATGCGATTTATTACGAGCCGCAATTAATCTACCATTTTTCCAACTGATTGCCAATGCTTGTCCATCGGTTTTTTCTCTAACTACTCCTAAATTACCATCCAATGCATTATTGATAATTTTCTTCAAATCACCAAATGTAAGATTCATTGAAATATCAAATGGATGGTTCATATGCCCATATGCTCCACCTTCGGTTAATAATTCTTCTTTTATTGAATGAGAACGAGTATCGGTTTTGAAAAAAGGACCTCTTCTGATTGTTCTGAAATCTAAACTCATTTCATTACCACCAATTTCTTTTGGTGCGATGATTTTTAATCTAACAGTTTGATTTCTATTATCGATTCCCAATGTTTCAAATTCAATTTCAGAATACTTTTTACCTCTAAATCCTAAGTTTTTTCCTGTTATAAATTTGTGAACCTTACCACCACTTACGGCTTGTGCTTCATTTAAAAATGAATTTTTTCCTTCTTGGTATATTTGTTTGTTTTTTCTACCATATTCTCTCATCAATATACCAGCTACTGCATGTGCTTGGTTTTCAACGGGAGAACCATCTTTTCCAGCTTCAATTGGGTCGCCAATTAATCCCAATTCATCTTGCTTTCTATGAACCATTTCGTGTGCAATAGTTCTCAAAATATCTGCACCTAAACGATTTTCAATTTGAACATATATTTCCTTTGTTTCAGGACTATATCCACCCAAAGAAGATTGAGATTCAGAATATTCATTACCACTAATTAATGTTACTTTAGGTTTTTCTTGTAACTTTAATCTTTTAGTAGCATATTCAACAAAATCATTTATAGAATTTTTTTTTGATTCGGATATTTCTTCTTTTAGTAAATCTGCCGCATTTTGCTTTGGTTCTTCTTTTTTATATTCCTTAATAGAATTAACCAATTGTTCATCAGTCATTTTATAAGTTTCCATTATAGAAATGGCTTTTTTCATAAAATTACCTATGAACGAATTAGATTGAGTATCATCAACAACTTCTAATAATCCCATAGTAGCCGTTGATAATGCCGCTCCAGCTCCTGCAGCGTGTGTTGCACCCAATCCCAACGCTTCTAATGATGCATGTTTTGCTATATCTTTAGCCAAATGTGTTCCAAATCCTACTGCACCGTGAGTGAAAGCACCAGTCGCACCATGTATTGCTGCTGAACTCGCAGCAGATGCTCCTTTGCCAGCTATAACTGCTTTAACACCAGCTACTCCTGCTCCACCCAATGCCATTGAACCTAAAATTAATCCGGCATCTATTGCAAAATGTTTTATATGATGAATTTGTTCTTTTCTAACTTCATCACTATATTCCCATTTGCCCGTTTCCTTATTTTTAATAGAACCAATTTTTTGTCCGTTTGCCAATGCCTTAACTGCATCCATTGTTCCACCAACCATTTCTTTTTTATGGTCTACCCAATGCTTTAATCCTTTTCCGAATTTTTGAATGCCTGATTTGATATTGTTCATCATCCCTTTTCTTTCGTTCGATTCAGGATTATTTACATTATCAATCATTTGATTTTCTTCATCGGATAATTTTTTTCTAGCATCATCCAATACTTGCTTCATATGTTCAGCTCTCTTCTCATTTGGAGATTGTTCAGCGGATGATTTCAATTCTGCTCCACTTAATTTTTGTTCCGGTGGAGGACCTTGTTGTTGATTTTGTTGATTATTTGTGTTTGATTGGTTATCAACTTTACCTTGTTGAGTATCTCCTTTTTTAACAGGTTGTCCAGGTTGTGACGGGGTTTCTGGCTTTTTTTGTTTTGGTTCATTAGCAGGTGCATCATCTGGTCCAACTAATTTAGAAGCCTGAATGTGTGCTTCGTGGTCTTTTGGTAATCTTAATGCTCCTCTTACAGTTATTTTTTTCTTCTTACCATCTTTAGAAGTGTATGTAATTTCTTTATCCATAATTGGATTTGGTTCTTCGCTCAAATATTCGCTTAACCAATTTTCAAACATATCTTCCGTTACAGCGCTTGCTAATATTTCGCTTATAGGGTCATATATTTCGGATGTAGAACCCGTTGGTGCTCCATTAATATATCCATTTGGTAAATTTAATCCAACACCAATTCCTCCAGGAAACCCTTCTTCATTTAATTTCGTAGTTATCATTTTATAAATCCCTTTATCAAATTTAGGATATGCTTTTAAGAAAAATTCTTTTGCTTTAGTTTCGTCATCACTACCCAAACCATTTCTAACATCAGTTCCACTAATTGGATTTGATTCGGATGGGATAATATATGTATAACCGATTTCATCATAACCATATCCAGCTTTATCTCTATATGGTTTAAAATATTTACCAGCTAATCTACTAGCATCCTTTTCACCAACTGCTGCAATATATTGAGTAGTTTTACCATCATACTTTGAAAGTATTTCAACAGGTGAATATGGATTTTTTAATTGAACAAATTTGTTTGATGGAACACCAAACATAGTTGTTGCTATTTTTTTCTTATCGTTAAAATTAAATGGAGATTTACCCGTATCAGTTTTATCTGATGTACCTATATAAACATTATCAGCACCAAATTTTGATACCAATCTTTGGTATGCAGCATAATGTCCTTTGTGGAATGGTTGAAAACGACCCGAATAAATTACAATCGTTTTTTTAATTGTAGGTTTTGTTGCTTCACTTAAATTCATACATATAAATATTCTAAAAGTTAAGTTTAGAAGTTTTTATATACAAATGGGTCTCTTTTTTTAAGTTCTGCCAATTTTTTCTTAATTCTTCTTTTCATTTTATAAGATTGATACAATCCTAAAAAATATTTTATTAGTTTTTTCATATTAATGAACTTTTTAATGATGGAATTAAATTTTCTCTGTTTGTTAATCTTAAAAAATGATGAGTATCTAAAGAAATCTCTTTACTTCCAATTTTATACATCAATTCTTTATTATGCTTTAATATTGGAATTAATTGTTTTACTTTATTCTTCAACTCTTCTAATGAATAACTATTCAATCTTTTTATTTCATTGAAAATCATATCCATTCTTTTTTTAGGGTCTTTTTCGGAATCGTAACTTTCATCTATTATTAAATCAAATGTTTTGAATCCAAATTCATTTTTTATAAATTGTAAAGAATTTGCAGGTCCTATTAATATGAATGGATGCCCATGTACCATTGGTTTCCAAATTTTTTCGGAAAGATATCCACTTTCCTCATAGAATAATGTTTCTGATACAATTGATATCAATGATTTCATATAAGCCTCTTTACTTTCAAATCCATACCCCCAAACATTTTCTAAATTTGTATAATCAATTGTTCTGGGTGATGTTTTTTCTAAATAACTTACAAAGTTATTATATTCATCTTCATCAAATCGTCTTTTTAATTCATCTAAATTACCTTCATTAAGCATTTTAAAATCATAACTTACTAAGTTATCTTCTAACATATTGTTTTTCCACAAAAAGTGTAAAACCTCAGCTCTATGATTTCGTATTCTTCTATTAAAATTTAAAAACTTTGAAGTTTTATTATCAAAGTTCTCAATATCTTCCATATTAGAAAATGTGTATTCAGCTTTTTTTGTATCATCTAACCAAAAGTTATAATCATCCTGCTTTTGCTTTTTAAAATATTCTTCTGCTTTAGAATTCAATGACCAACAAAAATGAATTAATTTTGGCATAAATTTACCAAAAATTGGCTCCATCATTTCTTTTAAATTAAAATCATTGTGGCATATGATTATTTTATTGAAAGGAATTTTGGTATCCTTTAAGCACTTATATAATTTAATTAATTGAAATTTATTTATATTACCATCGATTACATAATTAATAACCAAATGTCCACCATATTTTTTAATTTCTTCTATTGTTTTTGATGGAATAAATTTATTAAATGGTATATTATTATTTAGTTTATCTAAACCTAAGAAGTTAGCTATATCACCATATGGTTCTACCAAATAATACCAAGTGTAACAATTACCTCTTTCTCTTTCTCTTATAATACTATGTACCGAACGTGTTTCTATTCCGAAATAGCCTGGATTTCCTTCTTCATCGTTTAATTGCACATTAAATCTTGCATTAAAAACAGACCATTCTGTTTTTAATTTATTTCTAAAAAAATGTTCTGATGTATCAAATGTATAATCGGTATGATATGCAAATTCCAAAAATTTAGGATTTAAACAATTTGGAACTTCATTGTACGGAAATAAAACATCGTAACCAACAACTACTCTTTCTTTAATATGCATCTCTTTTTTTTATTTTCAGTACATAAAACTTAGAATCTCTAATCCATCCAAATCTTTCACAAGCTAATAATTCAAATGTATAATCCAATATGCCCAGCGTTTCTATATCGGTTGGGGATATACCACCCATATTACCAATCAATAATATAATACCATTTTGTTTTAAATAATATTTTGCTTCATCTATAAATTTTTTATGAAACTCCATATTATTATCCAAAGACATACGTTCATTTTCTAAACTATCATATCCTCCGATTCTGGGAGATGAAAAATGTGGTGGATTTATAATAATTGTATCAAATTTTAAATCTTTACTTATATTAGTAAATCCATTAGAATTAATAAATTTAGTATTTGTTAAATTATTATATTCTATTGTTTTTTCAATTCCTGATTTTACATCATCGTTTATATCTGATAAATATAATTCATCCGTATATCCCTTAAAGTTTAAATAAAATCCCATAAAGCCAGGACCCGAACACATTTCTAATATTGTTCCTTTCTTTATTTGATTTTTTACATTCGTATGTTTTAAGGAATTTATACCAAATGTAGTACCGCCCCCATCATATTTTTCTTCATAAAAAACCCTACCGCCTTCCAATAATAATTCATTATACATAATATAACTCTGGATATTCTACTAAGCAATGGATACCACCTTCGTTCATAGCATATTTATAAGCCAATTCAATATCAGATGGTGTTTTTAAATCGTGAAATTCTATATTTTTACATAAAGATTTAAACTCTTCAATATAGTTTCCTTTGTGTTGATGGCCCGGGTCTAATGGTTTATCCGAACCCTTACCTAATCTGATTATAACATTAACTTTTTTACCAGTCATTATTTCAAACTTATCTAAATGATTTACCATTTGATTTGTTGCAGAAATAATAAAATCCCAACGTGGATAAAATGTAATAACTCTTTTACCAGCCATTGCCAACCCTAAACTCATTCCCATTTGAGTTTCTTCCATAACGGGAACTTCAATCATTTTTTCTTTAGGAACATTGCCTAATGTTGTACTCATTGGATTTCCGGCATAAACTATTTGTTGTCCAATAAAGATTGTATCATCTAAGTTAGATAATTCAGTCATTGCATTTGTCAATGCATCTTTATATGGGGAATATTGTGGTGTACTCATAGTAACTTATTTTGTTCTATATAATTATTTATCGTTTTTGCTAAAACATCATGTCCTTGTTGATTCATATGAAAATCATTACAATTTAATTTACCCGCTAATGTATATTTGTTAGATAATGTTCCTTTTTTATGTGCATCGTGGTGATATACCATTTCGTGGAAATTAAACTTATCTAAAATATAAATTGTTCTATCTCTTATTATTTTAGAAGATAATTTATTTCCATCATATGGTGGAAAAGTTTTATCTGGAAAAAGAGATGGGCTTAATTTTCCTAAAAAATCATGTTTTCTATTTAAGAATATACCTATCTCTTCTTCGGTTATATCAACCCATTGCCAATGAATGAATCTTACTGGTATATTTTTATTTTCAAATTCTTCTACAAATTTTTCAATTTCGCTTATTTGCTCATCTATACTAAATTGATGTCTATTAAATTGTGTGGTTTGAAATATTATTAATTTAATATCATTACCATTCCAAGTAGATGCATCTAATTCATCTTTTACAAACTTAATAGAACCTATATTGTTTCCACCATTGTAACCTTTAGAGATTTGATTAATATTAAAATGATTTGAAACTTGTGTTGTCCATCTATTTTCTAAAAGGTATTTTTGATTTTCAGAATTTTGATGTGTATCGCCAGTTTCTCTCCATAATCCCTCTCCATATGTGTAAGAACAACCTGAAAATACTATACTATCCATTATGGTTTTGAGTTTGGATTATACAAATGCTTATTTGCTTTATACCAATCTAAAGTTTCTTTTAATGCCTGTTTTAAATCTCTTTTTGGTTTCCAACCTAAATCGTTTATTTTTTTAGATGACATCAATCTAACAGGAATCATCGGAGCTTTATTATTTACATATTCTATTGGATTTGTATTTCCATCTGCCTCTTTAATCCATTCTAATACCTCATTTACACTAAATCCTTCCCCATAACACACATTGTAGATATCATATCTATCTACCATTTCAGCAACCCAAATAAATCCATCTGCCATATCTTCTACATGCAATAAATCTCTAACTTCACTACCATCACCCCATACAGGAATCGGATTTAATCCATCTGCAACTTTACGAATGTTCGCAGGAGTAACATGACATTTTTCATAATCAAATTTATCGTTAGGACCAAATGCATTGGATGGTCTTAAAATAATACATTGCATTGGATTGTGAATTTGTTTTGAAAAATATTCACACAACAATTCACCATATCTTTTCATATTACCAACTGCTCCATAAATTGGAAATGTAGGCGTTGCATGGATGTTGATATCTTCTGTACAAAACTCATTTTTTAAATCGGGATATGTTGTATTTGAAGAAATAAACATAAATTTCTTAACCCCATTTCTCCAACTTTGTTCCATCAAATTTACATTCATTTCTACATTTGGAGTAACATGTAATAGTGGATTTTCTTTCGTATCCAATGCGTTTGATGTATTTGCTGCACAATGAAATACAACTTCAACATCTTTAGAAACTTCTTTACAAAATTCAGCATCTCTCAAATCACCAACCATATGTTCTAAATTCATATAATCCGGAATAGATGTTGGCAACTCTCTACTAAATGATGTTGTTCTTAAATTCCAATAACCTTTTTCTTTTAAACTTTTTACTAATTGTGAGCCGATGAATCCACTTGCTCCTGTAACTAAAATCTTTTTACTTTTTCCCATTGTATTTTTTTTATGAATGAATGCACATATTGCTAATCGTTTTCCTTCTTTCACCGGAGTAACTTCGTGAGATACTTCGTTATCTATATAATCTATACATATTGCTTGCCCAAATTCGGGAACAACATCTACTATTTCGTTTGTAATGGGGTCTATGACTCTTAATAATCCACCATTATCTTTATTATAATCTTTATTTAAATAAAATAAAAATCCAGCCAATCTATCTGAATCTCTACCATCAATATGTTCTTCTATAAAACAACCTGGAGTGTACATTGTAACCTGCCAATGTATTTCCAATGGTAGAGTTATTTCTGGATAGTAATTTTTAAAATGCTTTTCTAATAATTTGGTAACCTCATTTGAATTGGATGGGTTATTAAGAACATACCATATTTGACTTAATTTATCATCTTTTTCTAAAATTTCTTCTTTTATTGATTCGCAATTTTCAAATGTTTTTGGCAAATCATCCGGCAAACCATAACTTTGATTACCAACTCCTTCAGATGAAGCTCGCATCAATTTGATTGATTTAGAATCCGTTAAAACTTTTTCTAAAATACTTTTATCACTATCATCTAAATTATAGATATGGAAAGGCTTTTTCATATTCAAATATACTATTTTTTTTTCAGATTAACAAAAATTAAGGAAACATTTTCTTTGATATCCATTTACTTTGGTTACACCATGACTTATATCATTTTTTGTAAAATCCATTATGGCTACATTTCCTAAAATCGGTTTAAC
>JACCDH010730113.1_pt1 | contig 10235 bp, 10 predicted proteins | sample 7442481 | NCBI WGS metagenome assembly JACCDH01 (sample SAMN15323433, study PRJNA562643) | freshwater metagenome | isolation source: river surface water | place: USA:Blue River Watershed | collected 2017-08-15
CTAAGATATAGGATAATAAAAAACCAAAACAAAGAGATCCTAGGATTATAGACCAAAAAATCATTTCGTCGTCTTTTCTGAAAATGCTCTGATTAGTATGTGATTGCATCGTATTCATTAAAAGAATTCCGTACACAATCCACCCCAAGAAAAAATGTACGATGCTGCCAATTAAGCCAGCAAAGATTAATTTGTTTGTTTTCATGATATGAAGTTTTTGTTACTATAATTTAACTCTTTTTTTAAAATTGTTCAATATTAGTTTCAAAGTATTCATTCATAACTGATTCTCAATGAAATAAAAAGTATAAAATAAAATTATATTTTACCTATTCGAACCCATTTATTGGTGATACTTTTGAATATACTTTATTGCAGCTATACACATCATTTCTAAAATGTCATTGTAATATCTTACTACATAAATATTGATGAACTCTTTCACACTTTCAACAACACTAGTAGTTTTATTTTTTGAAGGCATAAATCCTAAATAGTAACTATTTTAAATTGTAAAATAGTTAAAACTCCATTACCCCTGTTTTCCCTCTAAAAACACAAAACTTGGCCCAAACCTGGCCAGAACTTACCCCAAACAAAAAGGGTCTACGCTTTTAACAGCATAAACCCTTGAAAATGTTGCCTTTCGGCTGTGGGCCCACCAGGGCATGAGGTTTATATTAATCACATTTATTTGACTCTAAGTCTAGGCTGTGAGTCAAGCAATTAGAAAGGATTAGCAATGAAAAGAACTAGGTGATATTTGGCTCAGTACTTAGACTGGCACTAAAAAATAAACAGCAAATTATATATAATAAAAGAACTACTTATAAGTTTTTCATTGTCCACTTTATGCTGACGTTAGACAACCTGTATTATTTGTGTAATCCAACCTGCAAAAGCAAAGTGTGAGTGACCATGTAATAAATGCTTTTGATCAACAAACGGCAAAGAAAAAGCAATTTTATATCTAAGTGTTACGCCAAGAAGCGCTACGATTAATAAATTTATAAAGCAAATTTTAATCCATTTTTGCTCAGGATTCATTAGTACTTATTTAAACATGAAGCTAAAAGTGAAAAGTATCAAGTTTTATGCGTGGAATCATATTTAGTAATATACCTTACCTCTTTCAATAGTTAATGTACCTTTTTCATGCATGAGCCTCATAGATCGTATCACTGTTTCTACTCTAAGGCCTGTCATGTCAGCAATATGTTGCCTAGTTAATTTTAACTGGTTACACTTTGGACAGATATTTTTATTTTCTTTTTTCAAGTAATTTAGCAGTGTTATAATTCTTAACTCAGGTGCATGATATGAAATAGATTTAAGCAATAAGAATTTAAACCTTAATCTTTGTAATAACATTTTAGTAAATAAAAAATGGATCGTTTGATTTTCTTTAATGAGTTGTAAGAAAGTTTCTTTTCTTAATCTAATAAGTACAGAATCATTTTCGGCAATGGCGGATGCTGCATATTTTCCATCATCGAACAGAGATAGTTCCCCAAAGCATTCACCATCCTCAATCATAATTTGTATATATTCCTTTCCTTCGTCGTCGATATTTTCCCATCGCACTATGCCACTTACTAATTGATAATAGTAGCAGCAATCTTCCCCCTCTGAAAAAATAATTTCTCCGGCTGTTACTTTTTTATAAGCTGCACCCCAGGCGATTAAAGTGTTTATGTCTATAATCATGTTTATGAATATTTGGGTAAAAATATTTTCAAATGCAAGTCTAAAGTATGATTAATATCATGTTCACTCCTTGGTTATATAAATAACTGGTTATCAACGATTAAATTATTTTGAATTATTGAATCTTACTAAATTATGACTATTTATGATTGTACGCATAAAAATTAAAATTACTTGGCGATAATATTGCGTAATCATTTATTTAACAAATCAATTTGGTATGAAAAAAACAATTTTTATTTTATTGACTTTGACCAGTTTATATGCATGTGGCAATCAAGATGGACATTCAAAAAAGAGTACAGATAATGCAGCAACTTCTAACGTAAACGCTAGTGAAAATACTTCATATGATCCTCAAAGAGGAGAGGGGAAATTTGATCATGTACAAATAGGCGCTACTGTTGATGAAAAATTGGCAGTGGCTGGTAATAAAGTATTTACTGTGAAATGCAGTGCTTGTCATAAACTTACTAGTGAAAAGTTGGTAGGCCCAGGATGGCAAGGTGTTACTTCGAGACACAAAGCGGAGTGGATCATGAATTTTGTAACTAATACCGACGCTATGTTAAATAAGGATCCAAAAGCGCAAGCACAATTAGAAATTTGTTTAGTACGTATGCCTAATCAAAATGTTTCAGATGATGATGCTAGAAATCTTTATGAGTTTATGCGCAAAAATGATTCAAAAAAATAGGGTGCATTTTTATATTATTATTATTTATTACTCAATTCCAAATATTCATTTATGAAAAATTTAAATTTTAAATATAGACTATTATTTTTAGTAACTTTAGTTTTTATGATGGCTTCTTGTAAACCCAAGAACGCAAATAATACCATTAGTGGTGATGCAGCTGGAAAGGTTTATGTAGCGCCTGGCAAGTATGATGAATTTTACAATTTTGTTTCGGGCGGTTTTAGTGGTCAAATGAGTGCCTATGGCTTACCTTCTGGAAGATTACTAAGAGTAATTCCAGTTTTTTCTGTTGATCCAGAGAAAGGATATGGGTTTAGTGAAGAAACAAAACCCATGTTAAATACTTCTCATGGTTTTGTACCTTGGGATGATTTACACCATGTGCAACTATCTAAATCTAATGGTGATTATGATGGAAAATGGTTATTTGGGAACGCCAATAATACCCCTAGAGTAGCACGTATTGATTTAAAAACATTTAGAACTGCTGAAATCATTGAGTTACCCAATAGTGCAGGTAATCACTCTTCTCCATTCCTAACTGAAAACACAGAGTACGTAGTTGCTGGAACCAGATTTAGTGTTCCGCCAGATGATGTCAATGGAGATGTTCCTATCAATACTTATAAAAAGAATTTCAAAGGCACTTTAAGTTTTATAAGTGTTAAAAAAGAGGATGGAAAAATGGAATTGGCTTTTCAAATTGAATGTCCTGGTTTTAATTTCGATTTAAGTAGAGCAGGCAAAGGCGTGTCTCATGGTTGGTTTTTCTTTTCATGTTATAATACTGAACAAGCCAGCACACTCTTAGAGGTAAATGCTTCACAAAAAGATAAAGATTTTATTTTAGCAGTGAATTGGAAGAAAGCGGAAGAATATTTAAAAGCAGGTAAAGGTAAAAAGAAAAGTGTAAGATATGCGCATAATACATACAATGAAAAAACACATACTGCTACATCTGAAATTAAAACAGAAGTAATAGTATTAGATTCTAAAATATTAAAAGATATATGTTATTTTATTCCTTGTCCTAAATCTCCACATGGTTGTGATGTAAGTCCTACAGGAGAATATATTGTAGGTAGTGGAAAATTAGCTGCTATTATTCCAGTTTTTGGATTTAATAAAATGCTTAAAACTATTCAAGCTAAAGATTTCATTGGCAGTTTTGAAGGTATTCCTGTATTAAAATATGAGTCTGTACTTTATGGTGAAGTGAAGAAGCCTGGACTAGGGCCTTTGCATACTGAATTTGATAATAAAGGAAATGCCTATACCTCTTTCTTTGTTTCTTCTGAAGTGGTTAAATGGAATATAAAAGATTTAAAAGTTTTAGACCGTGTACCTACTTATTATTCTGTTGGTCACTTAACAGTTGCAGGTGGAGATACAAAAAATCCTAATGGAAAATATTTAGTAGCCTATAATAAGATTACAAAAGACAGATATTTACCAACAGGTCCAGAACTTTCACAAAGTGCTCAGCTATATGATATCAGTGGAGATAAAATGCAATTAATTTTAGATTTCCCTACTATTGGAGAACCGCATTATGCTCAAATAGCTCCCGCAGATCTAATAAAAAATAATAGTACTAAGTTTTATAAATTAGACGAGAACAAGCATAAATATGCTTCCATTGGAGAAGGTGCCACTAAAGTGGTAAGAGAAGGTAAAGTGGTACATGTATACATGACAGCTATTAGATCTCACTTTTCTCCTGATAATATTGAAGGTATTAGATTGGGTGACGATGTGTATTTCCACATAACCAATTTAGAGCAAGATTGGGATGTACCGCATGGTTTTGGTATTAAGGGTGCTGCCAATGCTGAATTACTCATTATGCCAGGTGAGACACAAACCTTAAAGTGGACACCTGATCGTGTTGGTATGGTGCCCATTTATTGTACCGATTTCTGTAGTGCTTTACACCAAGAAATGCAAGGCTATGTAAGAGTATCTCCAGCTGGAAGCAATGTCCCACTTAGCTATAGCTTAGGTACAAATATTCCTAAAGTGGAGGGAGAAGAGAGGTCAGAAAGAAAAAATAAGCAATAATAATTAAAATTTGATACTAGAGGATCTTTTATAAATAAAGGCCCTCTAGTATTCAATTAGATTTTTAATATTACCAATGAATTCAAATAAATTAACTAGAAGTAGCCGCATCATTTTATTTCTAAGCGCTATTTTGTTAATAGTAGTATTATACGTGCCCATGTGGAGTATAGAATTGAATGCACCACAGTATCCTGAAGGCTTAAGACTTTCCATTTATGCTAATAAATTAGGTGGTAATGTTGATATCATTAATGGATTGAACCATTATATTGGAATGAAAACACTGCATGAAAAAGATTTTGTTGAATTTATTATTTTACCCTATTTTATTTTATTTTTTTCCATCTTTTGTGTCATCACAGCATTAGTAGCTCAAAAAAAGCTTTTATATACTCTACTCGCCTTATTTATTTTATTTGGAGTATTGGCTATGGCAGATTTTTGGCGTTGGGAATATAATTATGGCCATGATTTGAATCCAGACGCCGCCATAATAGTGCCTGGTATGTCCTACCAACCTCCACTTATAGGGTACAAGCAATTATTAAACTTCGGGGCTTATTCGATGCCAGATATAGGAGGATGGATTTTTATACTAGTGGGAATTACACTGTTGACTTTATCTATTTTAGCCTATAGAAATAAAAGTAAATTAATAACTTTCAAAAAATCAATAAATACTAGTGTTTTAGGTTTACTATTTTTATTAACCAATGCTTTTGCTTGTAATACAATTCCGAATTCTATTAACATTGGGAAAGATGCTTGCAGCTATTGTAAAATGACAGTTTCTGACAATCGTTTCGGTGTTGTTTTAGTAACTGAAAAAGGGAAAAATTTTATTTTTGATGACCCGAAGTGCCTAGCTGCTCATTTGCATAGTCCCCAAAATAGCAGTATAAAAATAGCAGGTATTTACTTTACCAATTTTATTGGCTCACACCTTTTGTTGAATGCCAATGAGGCTTTTATTATTAAAAGTGTAAAAATTCATGGCCCTATGAATGGCTCTTTTGCAGCATTCTCCAACAAAGATAGTGCGATGCGTTATATCTTTAATAATACAGGAAGTATTGTAAAGCTTAATGAACTACTACAATGAAAAAAGTCATTATCATATTAATGACACTTATATTTTGGGTTGAATCTTTTGGACATATCATTCATGTAGGTCCTTTACATAAATTAAAATCAATAAGAATGGCAATACGCATTGCCAATAATGGCGATACAATTTTGGTAGCTGTTGGAAAATACAAGGAGGGTAATTTGATTATATCAAAACAACTTACACTCATTGGCGATAAGTATCCTATAATTGACGGTGAAAATAAATATGAAGTATTTTCAATAAAAGCTAGTAAGGTTGTTATAGATGGTTTTAAAATTTACCATTCAGGCACTTCTAATTTAGATGATTATGCAGGCATAAAGGTTTACGATTGCAGGGAGGTAACTATACAAAACAATGTACTAGACGACACCTATTTTGGCATTTACTTACAATATGCCAAGCGCTGTGTTATAAAAAATAATCGATTAAAAGCTTATAATAAAGATGAGCAGCAAAGTGGCAACGGTATTCATTGTTGGAAATCTGATAGTTTAAGTATTACTGGCAATACAGTTGATGGACATAGAGATGGTATTTACTTTGAATTTGTAACAAATTCCTTCATCAAAAGTAATACCACTAGAAATAATATTCGATATGGTTTACATTTTATGTTTTCTAATAACGATACTTATCAGTCCAATTCTTTCATAGGCAATGGAGCTGGTGTTGCAGTCATGTATTCCAATAAAGTGAATATGCTTAATAATCAGTTTAAAGAAAATTGGGGCGATGCAGCTTATGGCTTGTTGTTAAAAGAAATTTCTGATAGTTATATAACTAATAATGTCTTTGAAAAAAATACCACTGGCATTTATTTAGAAGGAGCTTCTAGAATAAAAATGGATCATAATATTTTTAAGAATAATGGTTGGGCTATGAAAATTCAAGCAAGTTGCATGGACATTAGAGTATCTTCAAATAATTTTGTGGGTAATACTTTTGACATTGGCACCAATGGGAGCCTCGTTTTGAACACATTTAATAAAAATTATTGGGATAAGTATGAAGGCTATGATTTAAACCATGATACAATGGGTGATACCCCTTATAGGCCGGTGAGTTTATATTCAATGATTGTTGCGCAGAATCCGCCGGCTATGATGCTCTTTAGAAGTTTCATTACTTCTTTGTTAGACAAGACAGAAAAGTTAATACCTAGTTTAACCCCAGAAAATTTAAAAGACAATACACCTTTAATGCATAAAGCTTTTTAAAATTAATATTATGATCATTGCAAAAAATGTAACTAAAAGCTATGGCAAATTAATAGCATTAGACAATGTTTCTGTTCATTGTAAAAAAGGGGAGTGTATTATTTTAATTGGTCCGAATGGTAGCGGTAAGACTACACTCATTAAATGTATACTAGGTATGGCTATTGCAGATAGTGGCTTTATAACTTTTGACAATAAAAATATTACCAAAGATTGGGCATATAGGGCTGCAATAGGTTATATGCCTCAGATAGGTAAATACCCTGAGCATATGACTATTGGACAAGTATTGGGTATGATGAAAGATTTAAGAAATACAGAACAGCCATTGGACGAGGATCTAATCAAATGCTTTAAGTTAGATAGTTTACTGAATAAACGTATGGGAACACTTTCAGGAGGAACTACACAAAAAGTAAGTGCAGCCTTAGCCTTTTTATTTAACCCAGCCGTTTTAATATTAGATGAACCTACAGCAGGATTAGACCCTATTGCCTCTGAAATTTTTAAGCAGAAGATTCTTGCTGAAAAAGACAATGGCAAATTAATTTTAGTGACTTCCCATATTTTAAGTGATTTAGATGATTTGGTAACTGAAGTTATTTACATGCAAGATGGTAAACTATGCTTTCATCAATGTATAGATAAACTAAGAGAGGAAACAGGAGAAGAGAAATTAGCTAAAGCTATTGCTAGGGTTATGTTAGAAAAAGCCAACTAAAAATAATTGATAATATTTTTTAATAATTACCTAAAAAAGTAGAATAACAGATCAAGCAAATAATAATAATCAAAATAAGTAGTATGAAGAAAATTGTTAAATATATAATGACCGATATTCTCAGAAGTAGAATCATGATTATTTATACCATCGTGTTATTGGCGACCTCTTTTACTTTATTTAGCTTAGAAGACAATGCTAATAAAGGCTTATTGAGTTTGTTAAATATTATTTTAATTATTGTGCCCTTATTTAGTCTTCTGTTTTCGACAATTTATATATACAATAGTGCTGAATTCATTGAGTTATTGGTGAGCCAGCCATTACAAAGAAAAAGTATTTGGCAAAGCTTTTCTATTGGACTAGCCATATCTTTATCCTTAGCCTTTATAATTGGGATAGGCATACCTGTTTTAATTTTTCAATTTAATACTATTGGACTTACATTAATAATAGTAGGTAATTTATTAAGTATCATATTTGTTGCTATTGCTTTGTGGGCGGCAGTTCAAATTAGAGACAAGGCCAAAGGAATAGGTATGGCTATTTTGCTTTGGATGTATTTCTCCTTATTATTTGATGGCTTTGTTTTGTTTTTATTATTTCAATTTGCAGATTACCCATTAGAAAAGCCAATGATTCTAGTGAGCGCATTAAATCCGATTGATTTAGGCAGGATTCTTATTTTACTTCAATTAGATGTTTCCGCAATGATGGGTTATACAGGCGCTATTTTTAAAGATTTCTTTGGTACTATCGCAGGGCTAAGCATTGCTTTGATGACTCTGTTAGTTTGGGTACTTATTCCTTTATATTTCTCAACAAGGAAATTTATTAGAAAAGATTTATAAGATTTACTTAATGATTTACTATTAATTACATAATTATGAATTTAGACATTGTTTCAAGAAAAGAGATAATTATTTTAGTGGATAGTTTTTATACTAAAATAAAAGTAGATTTTACATTGGGTTTTATATTCAATGAAGTAGCCAATGTGAATTGGGATAAACATTTACCCATCATGTATAATTTTTGGGAAAACACCCTGTTTTATTCAGGTAGTTATTCAGGTAACCCTATTAATTTACATACACACTTACATCATCTAACTCCTTTAAATAATACACATTTTGAACAATGGAATAAGTTGTTTCTAGAAACGGTGGATGAAAATTTTGAAGGCCCTAATGCTGAACTAATAAAGCAAAGAGCTATTAGCATTTCTATGGTACTGGCACAAAAAATTGCCCAGACCAAAAAGTCTGAGCAAATATAGAAAAACTCAAAACTGAAAAAACCCTCTTATTTTTTAGGGGGAAGTAGCACTCCGTCAATTACATGAATAATGCCATTGGAAGCAGGAATACTTGCTATTATTTTAGCTATTCCATTAACGTAGAAAACGCCCTCTTTCATTGTAATGATAATATTATCTCCGTTCACTTGTCCAATATTTTGACCCTCTTTTAAAGCTTCTGATTTATATACTCCCACAGCTACATGGTATTGTAAGATATCTACTAGTGTTTCCTTAGATTCAGGTTTTAATAAGCCTTCAACTGTCCCTGCTGGTAACTTATTAAATGCCTCATTGGTAGGAGCAAAAACCGTAAAAGGCCCTGCATTGCTTAAAGCATCCACTAAATCACCTGCTTTAATAGCAGTGACTAGTGTATTGTGATCTTTACTACTAATAGCAACTTGTACTACATTTTTTTGAGAAGCATCATCTAGTACACCAGACTGCCCAATAGATTGTGTCACTTCTGTATTATCGTTTTTCCCTTCATTGTTTTCTGCGCTATTACAGGCAAATAATGTACTTGTAAATAATAGCACAATAACTAAATGCATTTTTTTCATATCATTAATTTATGTGTTTTTGAATGATATGTAAAATTAAAAATACAGTTGCTAAATCTTTATGCGTATGGTCATAAATCCTTTTAAACATGCTTTTTTAGGGTAAAATCTGCCATGATTTTAGTCAGTTAATTTCTTCAGCTAATTAAGAGACGAAGTTTTTTGATGCTCCTTCTTGTAAAATGTAACTCTTCAATTATTTATTAATAAGTTGTCAAATTTAAATCGCGCGTCCTTGATTGTTTTTGGGTGAGGGATTGTGCAAATTGTGGTGCAAATGAAAAAAGCAGCTACAAAAAAGAGTTTGAAAACTTACTTGTAACTGCTTGATTATCAAGGAGTGGGCCCACCAGGGCATGATCCTGGGACCCCCTGATTATGAGGGTTTAAAGTGGTATTCCATACCTTTTCTTTTATTGATAATCAATAGGATACAAGATTGAAATAGATTTATATTTCTCATATTTCACCTCTTTTAACCTGTTTTTCGTGAAAACCTGGCACGGAACCTGGCCGGGAAAATTAATAAATCAACTACGTTGTTTTCGTGACACTTTTTGAGTTAATCCAAATAATAAAAATCCAGAGGCAATTGTTATTAAACCAATAACGGAAAATAAACGTAATAGCCAATTGTTTATATTATCTCTGTTTTGATAATCCATCACGTGAAGCATCCATAAAAAATCAAATACCCTCCATTGATTATTTCGATAGGTTTGAATCGTACCTAATTCTTCAGATACATAAACGGTTGTATTTACATCACCATCAAAACTTACAGCATATGCAGGCAGAGGTTTTTCCCTATACTCATGATGCCCATTTGTAGAAATAATATATTCA
>JACCDH010941905.1_pt1 | contig 10235 bp, 5 predicted proteins | sample 7442481 | NCBI WGS metagenome assembly JACCDH01 (sample SAMN15323433, study PRJNA562643) | freshwater metagenome | isolation source: river surface water | place: USA:Blue River Watershed | collected 2017-08-15
CATTGAGTTATTAGAACTAGTTTTAACCATTACGGAAATTGCAAAATTAATTGGTCCACTTAGTGAAGAAGAAGCATCAAGTCTAATATACTTTGTAAATCCATCAAAGTTTAAAGCGGATCCAATAATACCTGAAGTAAATCCTACTCCACCTATATTACTAGAAGTAGCATTTGCTTTAGAATCAATTAAATTATTATCAAACTTAAAATCACGTAGTAAGTCCACTTGCATAGTATTACTAAAAGCTTGATACATTAAACTGTTAGCAATATTGCAATTATCAGAAGCACTTAATGCTACTAAGGCAGGAATTGATTCACAAGACACTGTGATATTTGCAGGGGGATTACTTATAACAGGGAATTGATTGTCTACAACTGTAACTGTAAAAGTCTTCACAGAAGTTCCTACAGCATTGGTTGCTGTTGCTGTGACGGTAGTTGTTCCAACAGGGAAGGTTGAACCTGGTTGATGTGAGTATGTAATTGTTGATGCAGGGATTGCTATCGTTTCTGTAGCAGCAAAATTGACTATTGCTCCACAAGTATTAATACTATTGTTCACTGAGATGTTCGCAGGCACTACAATTGATGGAGCAGCACCAGATACATTTACAACAAATGTAGAAGATGTACTGTTGTTGTATTGATCTGTAGCAATTACGGTTACTTGACTCGCACCTATAGGAAACATAGAACCACTTGCCGGAGTTGCTACAACAGTTACTTGACCGCCACAATTATCGGTTGCAGTTGGTAAAGTATAATATACCACTGCACCATTTATACTTGTTGCAGTAGCTGTAATATCGTTACTAGCTGCAATATTGGGCCCAGTAATATCTTTCACAACAATATCAAAAGTTTTTACTGATGTTCCTATTGTGTTAGTTGCAGTTGCAGTAACCGTAGTTGTTCCAATTGGGAAGGTTGATCCAGACTGATGTGAGTAAGTGATGGTTGATGCAGGGATTCCTGTTGTTTCTGTTGCTGCAAAGTTCACTACCGCACCACAAGCATTTGCTGGTGCGTCAACTGTGATAGTAGAAGGCACCACAATAGAAGGAGCTACTCCAGCAATAACTGTAATGGTGAACTCTTGCTCTACATGGGAAGGATTCCCATGATGATAAATATCTTCAAGCTCTAAATGCACTTCATTGGCTCCAGCATCCGCTGCTGAAGGTGTTCCAGTTAAAGTTGCAGTTGTTGCACTTGTTTTTGTTAATGTTAACCAAGCTGGTTTAGTTGCAGCAATGAAATCTAACTGATCACCGAATTGAGTATCAGGGTCTGTTGCTACAATATTATAAGTAAACGGTTGTCCTGCCATTACCGTTAATGATGCAGGTGGCGTACTTGCAAATACCGGTGGGGTATTTACTTCAATTTGATAATTATGTTGTGTGAATATAGAAGGAATATTGCTGATTACAGCTTGAAAGTTCAAATTATGCAAGCCCCAATTCGCAGGAGTAGGTGTCCAACTTAATGTGGTAGTTGCAGGATTAGCTCCAGCAGTAGGAACTGCAGGTGAAAGCGTTGCTCCAATAGGAATAGTTGCAAATGCAATACTAACATTTGAACCTAAACTACTAGAAGCTACAATTTGATCTTGGTGTAAAACACCTGTAAGTATTTGTCGTGCAGAATTAAGCACAGGAGTTGGTGCTACAAAAACAGGTGCAGGTTCTGCTACTACTTTAATAGTAACTGAAGTTGAACTCTGAACCCCTACATTATCGGTTGCGCTAAAATTAAGTACAGTAGAGCTTCCTATCGCAGCTCCATTAGGAGTATAACTAAAAGATGTTACAGCAGGGTTACCAGTAGCTGGTAATGGATTTGCACTAAAATTTGCCAAGCTAATGGCTGTATTTAAACCAGCAACAGATAAGTTAACCGTACTATTGATGTCAGGATCAGTTGCTTTAATTCCAAAATTCAAGGTTTGACCTGCGATAACATTAAACTCAGTTCCGTTGGCAGGTGTTACTGAATAATCAAATGCAGGAGGGTTAGAAGGCCCTACCATATTAATTAAGAAGTCAAGGAAAATCGTATTCCCGTCATTGTCTTTAACCGTAATCATGGCATTGTATTGTTGCCCAACTGATTTACCTACGGTATTGAAAGTGATTAAACCAGCAGAAGAAATAGAGAACCCTGCAGGATTAGAAGAATTTACAAGACTACCTGTAAAAGCAGGTGTACCAAAAGTGAAAGTTGTTCCTGCGTCAGGATCTGATACTGGAACAGCATAAGTGGCCGCTGGAGCACCAATTGGCATATTGATGATGGCAGGCATATTCGATACGGGAGGATTGCCTGGGGCATTGGTATTTAAAATACAATAGACGTCCCAAGGTTGATTGGCGTTATTCGAGATCGTGCTAATTTTAGCATTACTCGCAAAACTTAATCTGGTTGGAGTAGCCGATTTATTCAGAACCACGGTTGCAGTTGCAGTATGATTTCTCCATTGACCTGATGGATCTAAGACTAGTGGACCTGTTACGGTAAACGAACCCGTGTTTCCACCTGTTCTAACAATAGTGTGCGAGGGAGTTGTAGTTCCAAAGTTCCAAGCCAAATTCCATGAAGTGGTCAGGGTTACTTGATAAGTAACGGTAGTAGGGGTTTCAGACAATCTTGTTGCAGTCATCACACCATATCTAAAGTGCGATCCAAAAACGGCAACTGTACTGCTCATTAAGAAGAACAATACAAACAATGTTTTTTTCCATTGAAAAGAATGAGCAGAACCTTCCCTAGAGGAAATAGGTTGGAGGGTAGAAATACGCATAGGTTTCTTTTAATTAAAAATGAAAAAATCAACGAATTAAGACTAGGGAATAAAAATGAGGAGTTGATTTATTCCATTGGATTTTATGCAGTAAATATAGATTATTAGGCAACAAAAAAAAGAAAATGTTAAAAAACATTTTCTTTTCTTAATAAAAGCTTAAAAACCGACCTTTTTCTATAAAGAAATCTTCAAACCTAGTATAAAACTGAGTGGTAAACTGGGTCGGTAGCCATTGGGTAAATTGGCAACAATATTTTTATTGTTCAAAAGATTACTAACCGTGGCAAACGTACCCAATCTTTTATTGATTTGATAATTGCTAGAAAAATCAACAATTAAGAAACTGGCAATCGCATTTACATTATTATATACCTCATTTATTTGGGGAACAATCGTTTTGTCTTTTCCAGGTATGGTTCTTGTTTCTCCAATATATCGAGCAACTAAAGTCGCATTGAATTGATTGGATTCTACGCCAATGCTTGCTGTGAAAGAATGTGGTGTAATAAATGGAATAAAATCCCCTTTATTAATCATTCCTGATCCCCAGTCTCCACCCCCATTCTGAAATGTTTCTCTAAATGTTGCATGTGTATAAGTATATGCAAGGTTAATAGGCAACTTTACAGAAGCATTTTCCTTATAGAGAAAATCATAGCCAAAGCTGAGTTCAATACCTTTGATGGTAGCATTACCAGCATTAAACTGATCTCCCGTACCTAAACCTCCAGCCGACATATTATCTGAACCTAAAATATTTGCATAATCATTTACGAAAGCAGCAACCTGAAATTGTACCGCTTTATTATTGTATCGATAGCCTAATTCATAATTGATTGCCGTTTCTACTTTTGCTTGACCTGAAGTAGAACTAACTGATGGCATACCAGGTGGAGAAAATCCCTTATGTATACCTGCGAATAAATCATTTCCATTATTGAAGGCATAATTAAATCCAATACCAGGCAACAGAATTTGCATTTGATTAGCTGCTGTTCGCAAATTAGCCCCTAGCCTTCCATTATCTGCATTTCCAAAATTTTGAAAATCAAATTCAATATGTTCATATCGTAAGCCAGGACTAATAGTTAATCCTTTATAATTCAAATCATAACTTAAATAGGTAGCAACAGCATTTGCATTTCGTATTTGATTTTCTTGATTCCCATTAACACCAACGCTGCTCTGAATCATTGTACCATTGGTCATGGTATATATAGAACGAGTTGCATAACGATCTGCCTGATCTGCATGAACACGAATACCTAATTGAAGCTTATGCTTTAGATTGCCTGTCGCAAAATTAAATTGTGCATTAGACTGCACTCCTTTTGAAAAATAAGTTCTAGCTGCATTTTGAAAATCAATATTTCCATTTGCACTACCAGTCATTATTTGATAAGGTAATTGGTGCAAACTAGGATTGCTTAAAATCGCATTGACGCTTTGTCCTCCAATGGTATTTACCCTACCCCAGTCTCTGAATGTAGTAGAATAATAAGCGGTTGTTACTAAAGAGAACTGACTACTTGGTTTAGCAGAATAGGTTAATGAAATATGGTTATGACTAAGATTTAATAAATCTTTTTGAGAAGCTGAATACCTTCTAAATGGATTCAATTGATAATCTTCAAAAGTTAATCCCAAGTAAGTTTCATCGGCTTTCTCAGAAGTATTCACCATTTTAAGTGTGAGCGATTGAGGTATCTTAGATAATGCCCCATTATGCCAACGCAATTTGGCCATAATATCTCTTCTATCAAAACCGGTAGCACCACCATTGTCCAATTCTTTAAATCCATTACTTGCCAATCGATTTACTTCAAATACATAATCAAAATTTTGCTGGCTATCTCCTACCCATAGCCTTTGTTGATTGGTACCAAAGCTTCCTGCAGATAATTGTGCAAATCCTTTAAACGAATTGGGAATAGCGGTTGACAATAAATTAATAGCCCCGCCCACTGTGTAAGGTCCATACTTAATTTGGCTACTCCCTTTTAAAACTTCAACACCCTGCATTCGCGCAAAACTGGGAAAATAATAGGCGGAGGGATCAGCGTAAGGAGCAGGTGCTACTAAAACGCCATCTTCCATTAAAGTAATTCTAGCGCTCCGATTAACAGGCGTTCCCCTCAATCCAATATTCGGCCTTAATCCAAACCCCTCTTCATCTCTTATATTCACACCTGGAATTATTCTCAAAACATTGTTGATATTGGTTTGATTCAGTTTTAAGAGTTGCTTACTACTGATGTATTGACCAGAACCAGGGATTAAATGTGCTTTAGAACCAACAATGGTTATTGCATCTAATTCAACCGTTTTAATGGAGTCTTTTTCTATTTGAGCTGTTGCAGTGTTAATTATTAAAAAAATAGGTAATACTAAAAATCTCTTCACAATATTGCTTTTTTAAATGAAGTGCAAATTTGTCTCAACTCCACATTTAAAAAAGTAGCAATCGGGAAATCGTTTTACGAAATCAGTAAATAGAACAAATTAATTAATAAGTGTATTTATTCTTTGCCATAATGCATTATCAAAACCCGAAAGAGCAAAACTAGGGTTGGATGGATCGGAAGCGTCTCCCATTCGAACAACCACCATGTTTTTACTTGGGATCACATAAATACGCTGGTCTTCCGCACCCATTGCAGCATACATATCAGCAGGTGCATTAGGCACCAAACTACCTGTAAAATTTATTTGACCTCCTGGTACCATATAACTGGTTTTTCCATTTAACCACCACAAATAGCCATAAGAAGGATTGATATTTTGGGAGGATACAATGCTCTCATTAAAAAATGATTGAGTTACTATCTGCTCATTATTCCATTTACCCTTATTTAAGGCCAAGATTCCAAATCTGGCCATGCTGCGAGTATTACTATGATAAATTTTAAATATCAACCCATTGTTCCAAAACCCTTCCATTCCGATTTTGTTTTTGAGTTGATTATTAAAATAAGTTTCAAAACTTTGGTTACTTGCTTTGGCAACTACATCCATCAATTTTTGAAATACATTATGATAAGACCATCTAGTACCAGCATCCGCTAAGTAAGTTAAATTAGCCGGTATAACTAAATTATTGGCATCACTTAATCCAGAAGTCATGGTAAGTAAATGCTTTGACGTAATTAAATGCTCTTTATTCAATGGGGCATTGGTCCACCCAGCTCCTAAATAATCAGACACTTTAGAATTGATATTTAACAACCCTTCTTGTTGTGCTATTCCTGTTGTTGCAGTTACCAACGTTTTACCTGCACTATTCCAAGGCCATGTGGTAGTGGAAGTATGACCATTAAAATATTCTTCCATTACAATACGTCCATTTACCAAAATCATGAAAGACTTGGTATTGTTTTGAACTAAATAATCTTTAAGTGGCTGAACCGCAGATGGATTCCAATTTAAACTTGCTATTGACTTTGTTTCCCAGCTAACACTTGTAAGATCAGGGAAATACATTTCATTAGAATTATTGGAAGGAGCAGGTTCTACTTTTTTTGCACAACTGACAAAAAATATCGAGCATAAAAGGAGAAAAGAAAGCTTTTTCAAGGTAATTAGTTTTGCATTAGACTAGAGACCCGACTTTGGGTTTAATGCTGCTTTTGGATGAATAACTATTTCAGAAAAACTAGTAAATTCAGTAAACAAATTTGATTTATGCAACATCTCCTTTTTTTAAGCATATTATGGACTTGGTTAACTGACCCAACACCCAAGCCAACATTTAAACTATTACCAGCACCCAAAATAAAATTCAACTCATTTGTAGACTGTAATATGGCCGAAGTATGGGTGGGTGATACTTTTAGAATATTTCCAGGCAAATATGGAGAAGACCCTCTTTGGGGGAACGCGAAAGATTTAAAATATTCAGATGGCCCTAATGCCAATATCGTTTTTCAAAACAGTGCAGAGAAATTTATTAACCCTTTGATGCCACCAAATGTTCCTATTGGTAAAAAAGGGCTTCATGGTGCAGTGTGGTTTGAAACGGTCTACCAAGATAAAAATGATGCAAGTGGTAAAACTTTATATGCTTTGTACCACAATGAAAACTATCCCATTACCCTTCCATATGATCCTAAAACCAAAGAAGGCTATACCAATAGTAAATTATGGCCACAAGGTTTAACTGGACCAGAAAGCCCAGCGGCAGTTTGTAGAATCGGGATTATGAAATCATTGGATGGAGGAAAGTCATGGAATAATCGTGGTATCATTTTAGAAGATTTAGATACAAGAATGATTTTAAAACCACATAATACCTCTAACACATTTGCTGGAGGTGTGGGAGATCCCTCTGCAGTGGCGAGTGGCGATTATCTCTATATTTTTTATGGAGAGTATGGATATCCCGGCGTGTATAATCCCACCACCTATAACCCAGCTACTGAAGCAGCAGGACAATGTATCAGCATCGCAAGAATTGCATTGAAAGATTTGGACAATCCTGTTGGTAAAGCCAAAAGATGGGATGGAAAAGGTTTCAGTATTGCACACAATAGTTTTGGTAAACCAGTTGCTTCTCTTCAAATTCCTTTATCCGAAAAGGGAGGTCCTGCTTCCTCACCTACTGGAGGTTTTCATTGGGGTCCATCGGTAAGTTGGAATACTTATTTAAATTGTTGGGTAATGTTGATGGGTAAAGTAGAGGGCAAATCTTGGATTGGTGATAAAATCTATATTTCATTTAATCAACATAAAGATTTAGGTAAAGGAAACAATAGCCAAGATTGGTCTAAGCCTCAACTTTTGTTTCAAAAACCTGGATATATTTTGTGGTATCCCTCTCTACAACCATTAGATAGCGAAGAAGATATTCGAGAAAAATATACTTCCACGAAATTGGGTAAACGAGCTCGGTTCTTTGTGAAACGAATTAAGCCAGAAGATGACTCATATGCTTCGGAGCATATTATTGAGTTTGAAAAATGATTACTAGTTTGAAAGATGAATAACTGATAATAGCTTATTATTTGGATCTACCACCATTTTCTCTGGCGCAGTAAGTGAAGGAAAACTAAATGACTGCTCTTTTTTACTCAACTGTACTTTAACCGTTTTAGGAGTAGGATTCCCTTTCGTGTAATAATTTATTTCGATTGGTAAATCAAAAACGATATCACCAGCTTGTGTTTGTGCTAAATTTACTATCAACTTTTTTTGCTTAGTATCATAACTCCAGCTAGTATTAATAATCGGATTAATTGGTTGGTAAAGCCATTGAGTAAAAAATTGTTTTAAGTCTTTATCTGAAGCCTTTTCCATTTCTTCTCTAAATTGATCAGTAGTGGCATTGGCATTATAATATTTAGCGTAATACTTCTGAATGCCTTTCTGAAACGCAGCATCTCCAATTAAGTTACGCAACATATGCAATACCCAAGCACCTTTTTGATAAGTAAGCCCTGTTGTAACTGCTTCTTTTTCTGCAGTACGATTGCTGATGATGCTAAAATTGGGCATTTTCACTGCCATATCAAATACCGATTTTTTAGCTTTTGCAATTCCTTTATCAAATTCAGCTTTACCATAGGCATGTTCAATAAACAATAAAGTAAAGTAGGTGGCAAATCCTTCACTTAACCAAGCATCATCCCAAGTAGTTTCAGTAACCGCATTTCCAAACCATTGGTGTGCTATTTCATGAATGACCACATTCCTAGTACGTTCATCTCTTTTTCCATTCACTAAATCTTCTCCATAAAAAATAGCTGATGAAGTTTCCATGCCACCATTTACACTAGGCGTTTGTATATTGGCTAACTTTTCATAAGCAAAGGGGCCAACATATTTGCTGTAGAATTCCAATACTTGTTTGGTGGGTTCTTTAAAATCATAAAATCCTGCTTCTCTGTTTTTAGCATACACCCATGTTTCAATAGACTTACCCTCAAATTGGTCTACATATTGAACAGCAAATTCTGCCACACCTAATACAAATAGCCAGGAAGAAACTGGTATCGATTGTTTCCAATGCGTTAATTTGGTATTGTTTCCTACATAAGACTCTTCTAATAATAATCCATTCGATACCACTTTATATTTTGCAGGTGCTTTCACAATAAATTCAGAAGTGGCTTTATCATAGGGATGATCAATAGTAGGCAACCAATGTCTGGTTCTATTGGGCCAGTTTTCGTTAAAAAAACTTCTATCACCAAATTTGGTAGCTCCAATTCTTAATCCATCAAAAGGAACACCATGGTATTGAATAGTAAATACTAATTCGTCATCTTGTTTTGTGGGATTGGGTAATTGTATGATGAGTTCATCATTACTATGTGTGAATGATAATTTTTCACTTCCTATTTTAATAGCATCAACCATCATCCCTTTACCCTGTCTTTTTTCGGTTTGATTCGCCAAGTCTAATCTGAATTGTTGTATTCCTGTTTTTTTAAACTTTACTTTAATTTGAGTTACACCAACAATTTCATTAGTACTATCTGATAAGATTAGGTCAAACGAGTAATGTTTAACATCAATATGTTTGTTGATGGGATATTGATCGGCCTTAGAAACAAAGGGCAAAAGCAAAACGATGCAAACGGGAATAAATTTGAACATAGTGAGAATGATTTTATTATTTACCAACTCTAGCCATACAATCAGTGAGTTGTTTGGTAAAATTGTCTAGTGATAGTGCAGACTTCTTAATATAACCCACAATATTTTTCAATTCTTCTTGAGAATAGTCTGTAGTGAGATTTAGAATATTGGAAACACCTAATATATGGGTGATTGGTTGTCTTACATGATGGGAAGTCATGAAAATCATTTCTTCTAACCCTTTTATATAACTTCTTAAATCTTCTTCATTCTTTTTAAGGTCATTATTGGCAACCATTAATTCAGCAGTCAACTCTCTTATTTCTTTGTATTTTAAATCGAGTTCGTGGTTAGCAATAATCAGCTCTTCAGCTCGCTTATGCTTTTCGTTATTTTGAAAAATCAATTCTTTATTTGCAATAAAGAGTTCGTCGGCCCTTTTTTGTTTCTCAGTATTTTGTAATTGATATTCCTTTTTGGTCAATTCAAGTTCATCAGAAAGCGTTTTAACTTCTACTTTAAGGAAATCTATTTCACGTTTTAAAAGAGGTAATTCATTTGATTCCATCCTACTTTCCATAGCTGAGTAGTTTTAAAATGTGAAGACAATGAAAGCCATAATTGAATATAAATAAAATAATCAAACCCATAAAAAGAAAGAAAAATATTGCTAGATTGCTTTAATGAAATACCTATTCTCCCTCTTTTTTTCCATGTTCACTTTAAGTATTTCTGCACAAAAAGAAATACCCATTTATTCTGGACCAATACCCAATGCAATTCCTTGTAGTTGGAGTAACGATAGTTTAGTAAATGCTGCAGGGGTTAAGCTTTCTTCAAAAATTGTA
>JACCDH010552145.1_pt1 | contig 10233 bp, 9 predicted proteins | sample 7442481 | NCBI WGS metagenome assembly JACCDH01 (sample SAMN15323433, study PRJNA562643) | freshwater metagenome | isolation source: river surface water | place: USA:Blue River Watershed | collected 2017-08-15
ATGCGAAGAGTCGTTGCGGCAATACTGGCCGAATTTTTCTGAGGCTTTCCTGACCCACTCTTGAAAATCGTAGTTGAGATCGCCTTCAATCATGGCCGGACTTGCAATTTTTAAATGATGAATTTCAGCCAAACGTAGCAAATTGGTTAACCAACCCTTGGCGCAAACAACATCGTTGTTCATGACAACTGTCCATTTTGATTGGATTGCCAAGGCCCCTTGGTTCCAAGCTGCACCACAGCCTAAATTACGGTTATTCAAGATGACTTGGCCAAAACCTTGCAACTGCAACCACTCGCGGGTGCCATCGGTTGAGCCGTTGTCTACTGCCACGATACGCGAGAAATCCACCTCTTCACGATCCAAACTCGCAATAAATTGCTTTGTATAGTCCAGCTGGTTGTAACAGGCAAATGTGATGGTGTAATCTCGCTGCATGCCTCGTATTGTAGGCGCGTGCTAGCATTGTTTAAAGCTTAATTTGACCCCATCCGCACAAGCCTCAAGATGAATTCATTTCCCGAACGTTTTAGATATATCAGCAGAAAAATTCGTGGTAAATATCGCCCAATTGGTGCAGATGCTTTTTTTGAAGAAATACAAGGTGTTATTCACATCGGCGCAAACACTGGACAAGAAAGATTCTTTTATTTAGCCAACAAAATTTCTGCGCTATGGGTTGAGCCCATTCCTGAAGTTTTTAGCGAGCTCATTTTTAATTTAAAGAATATCCCCTCGCAAACCGCACTGAATTATTTGCTATCGGATGTTGACAATCAGGCCGTTGATTTTCATGTCACAGACAATGACGGCGAATCGTCTTCGATGTTTCAACTCGATAAACACAAGTTACTTTGGCCCGACGTCCATCATTCGCGCACTATCCAACTCATGTCTATACGGCTTGATTCGATGCTTGCCCAAGAGGAAATTGATATCCGTAAATTTGACGCCTTGGTCATCGATACACAAGGTGCAGAACTTCTGGTACTGAAAGGTGCGGACTCTGTCATTCATCACTTTAAATATATCAAGCTAGAGGTAGCTGACTTTGAGTCGTATGTCGGCAACTGCACGCTTGAAGATATCGATCAATTCATGCGCCAGCACCAATTCGTTGAGCACACAAGAACTCAATTTGCGCAGCACGAAGTTGGCAACTACTATGACATCATCTATAAAAGATCAGCTGTGTAACTGACATGACTCACCCCGAATACCAATAAAAACTCGCAAACATCATGAAAATCGCAATCGCTGGCACTGGTTATGTAGGCCTCTCTAATGGCGTACTCCTTGCACAAAACCATGAAGTGGTGGCTTTGGATCTTGTTGAAAAAAAGGTGGCTGCACTCAATCGCAAAGAGTCACCAATTGACGACAACGAAATCAAAGACTACTTGCAAAACAAGTCTCTGCATTTTCGTGCCACGCTGGACAAAAATGATGCTTACCAAGGCGCGGACTTTGTCATCATCGCCACACCCACTGACTACGACCCAGAAACAAACTACTTCAACACGCAGTCTATCGAAAGCGTCATTCGCGATGTCATGGCCATCAACCCTCAAGCGGTGATGGTCATCAAATCGACTGTCCCCGTTGGCTACACCGAACGCACACGCGCAGCTCTAGGTTGCGAAAACCTGATTTTTTCGCCTGAATTTTTGCGCGAAGGCAAGGCTCTCTACGATAACCTCTATCCTTCGCGCATCGTGGTCGGCGAACGTTCAAAGCGAGCTGAGATCTTTGCCAACTTACTTAAAGAAGGCGCCCTCAAAAAGGAGGTTCCCGTCCTCTTTACCAACGCCACCGAGGCTGAGGCTATCAAGCTGTTTGCCAATACTTTTTTGGCCATGCGCGTTTCATACTTCAACGAGCTAGACACCTATGCCGCCACACATGGGCTGGACAGCAAACACATCATTGAAGGGGTCTGCATGGACCCACGCATTGGCATGCACTACAACAACCCCTCATTTGGCTATGGCGGCTATTGTTTGCCCAAAGATACCAAACAAATGCTTGCCAACTATCGCGATGTGCCTCAAAACTTGATCCACGCCATTGTTGAGTCCAACACGACACGCAAAGACTTCATCGCCAACGAAATTCTCAAGCGGCAACCCAAAGTTGTTGGCATTTACAGACTCACCATGAAAAGCGGATCTGATAACTTTCGCGCCTCCAGTATTCAAGGCGTCATGAAACGCTTAAAAGCCAAAGGCGTTGAGGTCATCATCTTTGAACCCGAATTGCATGAAAAAGAATTTTTCCGATCTAAGGTGGTTGAAAACCTCGACAGCTTCAAGCAGCAGTCAGAAATCATCATTTGCAACCGCATGACCGATGTGCTCAGCGATGTGGCCGACAAAGTCTACACACGCGATTTGTTTGGTGGAGATGCCTGATGAAAGTACTGCTTACAGGATGCGCCGGCTTCATTGGCATGCATGCCGCTCAGCGGTTATTGGCTCGTGGCGACGAAGTGATTGGCATTGACAATTTCAACGCTTACTACGATGTCAATCTCAAACGCAGCAGAGCTGATCTGCTTGCCAAACAGCCCAACTTTCGACTCATCGAAGCTGATTTGGTGAATAACGCCCAAATTGAAGCCGCCCTTGGCAATTGGCGACCTGATGTGATCTTGCATTTAGCCGCACAACCAGGCGTGCGGTACTCGATCGATCATCCGCATGTTTACGCGCAATCAAATCTGGTGGGTTTTTTGAACATCCTTGAGTGGGCGCGCCATTGGCAGGTCACACACCTCACCTATGCCAGCAGCTCAAGTGTTTATGGCGGCAATCAAAAACTACCCTTTAAAGAATCCGACCCTGTAGACCATCCCGTGAGTTTGTACGCTGCCACCAAAAGGGCCAATGAACTCATGGCCCACACTTACAGCCATTTGTACAACCTTCCCACCACCGGTTTGCGCTTCTTTACCGTCTACGGTCCATGGGGACGGCCGGACATGGCACCCTTTAAATTTGTTGAGTCCATTTTAAGAGGTCACCCCATCGACATCTACAACCACGGCCAACAAATGCGTGACTTCACTTTTGTAGACGACATTGTCGAATCCACCCTTCGCGCACTAGATCGTCCAGCTGCGCCCCAGCCCCTTGCAGACAAGCAAGAACCCCACTGCCATCAAAGCTGGGCACCTTACCGGGTATTTAATATTGGTAACTCTGACCCCGTGCAGCTCATGGATTTTGTGCATACCATTGAGCAAGCCTTAGGCATTGAGGCGCAAAAAGTCATGAAACCGGCTCAGCCAGGAGATGTCACAGCCACTTTTGCAGATACTTCTGAGCTGCAATCATGGGTTGGTTTTTCGCCTTCAACACCCCTGCGTGCTGGTGTTGAGAAGTTTGTTCAGTGGTACAAGTCGTACTACCTCGGAAAGTCATAATTTATGCAACGATTCATCAAGCGACACAGGGACAGGCTCAATCATCGTCTAGAGCCTTTCTACGCATTTCTAGACTCAAAGTTTGTCTACTCCAAGACCGATAAGGTCTTGTTTCTCGACTGTGGCGCCAATTTGGGGCAAGGCTACGCATGGTTTTCAAAGTTTTTCAATCAAAGCAATGTGCACTTTGAGTTGTTTGAGCCCAACCCCAACTGCATTGAACATTTGCGCAACTTACCCAATGTGGCCAATGGAAATGTCACACTCAACCAATTTGGCATAGGCACCCAAGACGGTGTGGTGAAATTCTTCGGTACTGACTCGACTGAAGGTGGCTCCTTATCGCAAGGAGGATCGATAATTCAAACTCACAACTCCAACCACTACAGCGCAAGTCATCAGACTGCGATCGAGGTTCAGATTGTTGACTTCTCAAAATACTTGGCCGAGAAAGCTTTGCATTACGACAAGATCATTGTCAAAATGGACATCGAAGGTGCTGAGGTCGACTTACTCGAAAAAATGATTGCAGATGGCTCGATTGACTTCATGGATGTTTTGTATGTTGAGTTTCATTCAGAGTACCAAAAACCCGCAGAATCCGCGGTGACCCAGCTGCGCGAGCAGCGCATCATCAACACCATCCGTCAGTCAACCCAGGTCAGGCTGAGGATTTGGCATTGAAGTAAGCCTTTGAAAGTTGCAAATATGCAACAAGACAGCCGCAACGCCAGCAGAGATCACAATTTCTTTGCGTGCGGCTTGTTTCCGTGTATCATTTGATTTAGTTCGACAAACGTGCGCCTTTGCACTTTTCGGCATTTTTTCAATTTTCTCAACAGAATTCAAAGGAATTTCCATGAAGCGTAGACTCTTAGGCGCAGCTTTGCTCGGTTTGTCAGCAGCCGTTTTAGTGGCTTGCGGTGGTGGTGGCTCACCTGCTGCATCTTCTATCACGGTTACACCTGCTAAAGGCGCTATTTACGCAGCTGATGTGACCGTTTATCAATCAAACGGCACCACAACTGCTGGTACCAGCACAACTGCTGCTAAAACAGCTGCTACAGCCGGTACTTCTTCTGTCAGCATTGGTTCTTACAGCGGTATCACCATCGTCCAAGTCAAGGGCAATGCTAACGCAAAGTACTTCGACGAAGCTAACCCAAGCGCTGACGCTGATTTCGGAACAGCTGCCATTTTGGTTTCTGCTGTTCCCTCTGGTGCAACTACCGCTGGTGTGACACCTTTGACATCTATGGCAGCTCGCTTGTCTGGCATCGACACTGCAGCTTTGGGTACAGCCAATGCAGTTCCAGCTGGCATCACAGCTGACACCATCACCGAAGGTGGTGCCCGTCTCTTGTTGGCTTTGGGTTTGCCCTCTGACTTTAACATTTTTGCACCTCCAGCAGTTATCAAGTCAACTGCTGACATTGCCAATGCAGACGCAAACGCTGCTTTGATTGCGAAGATTGGTGCTACTGCAGGTTCTGGTGGTGCCCTGGCTTATTTCAAAACATTGATTGACGCCACCCCCAAGGCTACCGTTGCTTCTGATGGCAAGACATCTATTGACAGCACCCAAGCCACTTCATTCCAAACAGCTTTCACAACCTTCAAGACTGCAGTTGACACACAAGCTGCTACTTTGGGCGTGACAACTGTTGCTTCTAAGTGGAACCCAACTACAGCCGAATTGTCTGCAGCAGTAACCGCACTCAAGGCAGCAGTTGCAGCCGGAACTAAAGCCTCAGGCTCAGGCTCAGGCTCAGGTTCTGGCTCAGGTTCTGGCTCAGGCTCAGGCAGCAACTAATCAGCTAACTCACACTTAGCCTTGCAAAAGGGGCTCTTCGGAGCCCCTTTTTTCTTGATGTTTTATTCAATTTGCTTTCAATGAAAAAGTCTCTATTTCTTTGCACTCAGCACAGAGGTTTTCTCATTGCAAGTAGCCTTGGGCTTCAATTGCTTGCATTGCTTCCTGCAAATGCACAATTGGCACCTCCTGGCTATACGGGTGCTATCAATACCCCTACAGCTGATGTACTAGGGTTCGGTGAGTTGGTTGGCAGCATGTCAAACACTATTCCTGAGAAGCGCCGCATCTATCCAGGCGTCGGCTGGTTTGGCGGCTCAAACCTAGGCTTTGGCCTAGCGCCGGGCTTGGAAGCTATAGGCAGGCTGACATACGACGGCGATGCTTGGTGCGACCAATACAACGGAGCCTGCCAAACGACCACACGAGATCTGTCCTTTGGAGGCAAGTACCAACTACCCTTTGGTGAGCTTCCTTTGAAGAGCCGATTTGCCGTTGGCATGACAGACTACGGTGGCGCAGCTACCCTTTATCGTCAGTACTACGGCGTTGGTACGGCTAATGTTGGCCCACTTGAAATCAGTGCAGGCACATCCAAAGCCACCGAGGGCGGGTTGATGCACGGCAAATTTGGCAGTGTGGCTTTTGAAGTGGTTGAAAATTTACGTTTGTTAGCCGAAACGGACACACGTGAAAAACGTATTGGCTTTGCCTACCGTATGCAAGTGTTGCCAGACCTTCAAGTTGCATTTGGCAGCAGCCGCAAACTGACCAACACCACAGATCAGCAGCGCAGTCAAATGACAGTCAGCCTGACTTACGCGCTAGACGGTTCAGCCAAGCGCACTGGTCAACCTGCAGCATCTATTTCACAAACTTACGCTGTTACTCCTGCATATGCGCCTGCAACCGCAAACACGACAAACAACTCAGCTACCGCGGCAGACATTGAAACTGCTGCTGACAAAGCCCGCATGTTTGCGAACGAATTTGCTACTGCGCTGGAGCGCGCAGGTTTTTCTGAAATATCTATTGGTAAAGATGGCCAACTTTGGCATGTTCGCGCTGAGCCACGCAGTTGGCGCAAGAACCGGCTTGATGCTCTAGGTGTCGTTATGGCGCAATGGCAAAGCCTCAGCACCTATACTGATACACCTGTAGCTGTTACCCTCACCTTTTTGAAAAACCCAGTGCTGCAAGCCAGGACGAACAACACCTGTCTACAATACTTTATCAATGGCGTGGGCATATGCAATGAGTCAAAACCTTTTGCTTTCAAAGACGACCCCATAGCCATGGAGTCTGACCTTCAGCATGTGCTTTGGTATGCAGAAAACACTGCTGCACAGTTTTTGCGGCCAGACATAGAACTCAGCCCCAGCGCGTCCTATACCGTAGGGTCTGAGTTTGGTATTTACGACTACTCAGTTGGTATTTCTACTGGCGTTGAAGTGCCGCTCTACAAAGGTCTGTCATGGCAGGGTTACCATACACGCTTGGTCACTGAAACAGACGACTTTAAAAACCCCAACCACTACTTCAGGCGCGTTGGTCTTGGCGAAAAAACAGCCCGTGGTGCAAGCATGTTCACATACACACGACCTGTCTACAAGAACCTATGGGTTGAAGCAGCACATGGGGCTCTCTCGTCATCCACCACTGGCACAACTTTCAACTCTGTGTGGACTTCGAGCGACAGCAAATTAAAGCTCAGTGCTACAAAAGGTTCCTATAAGCAAACCATGTCTTATGGTTTTGAGCCCCTCAAACCTTCATTCGTGACTGCCAGGTATGCTGTTCGTCCTGGGTTTTGGGCACTGTCCATGACCAAAGGCCGCTTCTTGAACAATGACGAGGGCTACCAGGTGATGTCCAGCCATACATTTGGCGACAACCGTATCCGCTTTTTCTATCGCAAAACCGGTCCCGGAAATTTCCAAACGCCCTACAAACGGGCTTTTGCTGGATTTAGTATCACTATGCCAATTGGCCCAAGAGAGTCATATGGCATTGGTCCCGTTACCATCCGAGGCCGAGATCAATACTCGTTGGGTCTAGAGACCAAGGTACAAGAAAAAGACAACTACATCGAGCCGGGCTATGGTCTTTACCCAACCATTCGCCATGGCCTCAACACCGATGTTGGTGATTACGACCGCGGTGATGTTGGCTCTATTGAGGCCAACTTGCACAGACTGATTGCATCTATTCGTGAACACGGCAAGAAATAGAATTTTATTTTATGTTTGATTGGTCTGCGTTCTGGACAATAGTTGCCGCCTTTGTGGTCACATTTTTGGCCACCGGTGCAGTGCGGCATTTTTCAATGGAGCACAGCTTTGGGCATGACAAAGACGAAGGTGTACAAAAGTTTCACACCCAAACCACATCTCGTTTAGGCGGTATGGGGCTTATCGTTGGATTCTTTGTGTCCGTAGCTCTGTCCGTCAAATCTATGCCTGAAGTTGCCTCACTTGGTGGTTGGCTACTCATCGCCTGCATTCCTGTTTTTTCAGGAGGCTTGATTGAAGATCTCACACACAGAGTTTCACCTGGTATGCGCTTGGTTTTGGCCATGGCGTCTTCAATCTTTGTGCTGTTTGTGCTCGGTATTGGTGTTAGCCGAACAGATATTTTTTGGATCGACTATTTGCTGCAAATGCAGCCTATTTTCATCGGCTTAACTGTGTTGGTCGTATCCGGCTTCATCAACGCTACGAACATTATTGATGGATTCCATGGCTTAGCAAGCGGCACCATGGCTTTGGTCTTGCTTGGTTTAGCTGCCTTAGCTCATCAAGCTTCAGACTGGACAATGGTCAATCTGTGCCTCATCACTTTCGCGGTGGTGATGGGTTTTTTCTTTTGGAATTGGCCTTTGGGTAAGATTTTTTTAGGTGATGCGGGGGCGTATATTTTAGGATTTTGGGTCATAGAACTAGGCCTCATGATCGTCAACCGATGCACCAACTTTTCGCCCATGGCGCCATTGCTTGTGGGTCTGTACCCAATTGTTGAAACTCTCTTTAGCATGTATCGCCGTAAATTTATCAGGTCTCACCCCATGGGCCACCCTGATAGCTTGCACTTGCATACACTGCTCTTCAGAAGGGTAGTTTCTAGCAACTACAAGGTTGCTCCCTACTTGTGGGTACTGACACTAGTCAATGCCTGCATTGCTTATAAGTTTGCTGCTGACACTAGTACCCTGCTAGTGTGCATGCTTATATTTGCTGGCCTTTACGTGAGCCTTTACGCCAAGCTTGTGAGGTTTGATACGCCGAATTTGCTTATCAAGTAATCTTTACCTGCAAAGGCTGATATCAGCAGTTAGCGGATTGCTGCTCCAGGAAGAAGGATTCCTACACGACAGAATAGAAACTATATTTTTGGTGAAAATATCTAGCTTGCTGCCTCTAACATAACCGGACTCAATGTAATTAACGATTTGAGCTGATTTATTACTCGACCAACAGACTATATCAGCGACAACGTTTGACACATTAAAAAATGAAATCTGTTGAATTTGATTTACTACATATACAAACCGCCCAATAGTGAAATTTTTTATCAAATTTAGGGGTCTTTTAAAATCAAGCAAATCAACATCAATAATCATTATCACGAGAGATGAATTGCCCTTCTCGATAAAGCCTTAAAGCCGTCCCAACTGCAAATCTTATATTGGCATTTAATTCATTAAGTAAAAGAAAAATCTTTTCAAATCTTTGTAGTATTTCCAAAAACTGGAAATGACAATAAATCAATTAAAACCCATATTATTATAAAGAATAATATTTGAATTAATATGATGACTGCATTGATTAACATAACCGTAACATTCAGATCAAGAGTGGTTCCGTTAACATTTCGACACTATAGCCTTGTTAAAAATCTAAAGGCACTGGTAACATGCCATCGCATATGCTTCAGATTCCGGCGACTAGCGCGTTGGGCCATGTGGATGACCCTCACGTTTGGGTTAACGAATACTTTCCAGCCCTCTCTAGCAAGACGCAGGCAAATATCCGTATCTTCCAAATACATAAAAAATCGACGTTCATCGAACCCATTGATTTTTTGGTATGCCTCTCTACGGAACACAACGAACATACCGGCGACCCAATCTACTGAGTACGGAGCTATTTCTACCTCGTAATCGGCACTACGATTTCTAAAAATAATCCGCTTGGCGAATCTTATTAAAGTGGGAAAGCGCCTAGCACTGTCCTCGATCTTGCCATCTGCTGAAAGCACAATAGGAGCCACAGCAGCCACTGCTTTAGAATTAAAAGGGGAGAGCAATTCATCGAAATCTAGAGATTGAATCCGGATATCCGGATTAACCACGATAAACCAATTTGAAATAGACTGAGTAAACGCTGCATTATGATTGGCTCCAAATCCCTTTGGAGTACTATTTCGGATAATGCGAATTGGGAACGAAAAATTTTGATAAAGAGACTCGTCCTCTGGTAAGTTAACAGTAATAAGAACTTCGAAATTCCTTTGTGACAATTTGGCCAAATCAGCCAATAAAGATTGAATCAGCGTTGCTTGGCCATGGCTGACAACAGAAAGTGTGATTTCATTTGTGAATTCCATATTTTATGGTTAGACTAAAATTTTGCGTTGGCAGCCAGATTAATTATCCCATTGAAACATATGTAGAACCAAACTTTGTCATTAGAAGCCAGCGAGACAAAACTTGGTCTTGACCCCGTAACCCAGTACCACCGGTATATTTAATTTACCGATTGCTTTTCCCTGAACAGTTTTGGTGGCAAATAGCCCAACGCGCTGTGCGGGTGGTAAGAATTGTAGTCATTGAACCAAGCTTGCAATTGCGCCATCACTGTTTTTGAATCGGGCCTGTTGGCCAGCTTTGCATAGTCCCTCTTCAATGTTTTTACAAAGCTCTCCGCCATGCCATTGCTTTGCGGACTGGTCACTGGTGTTGTGATTGGTTTGAGCCCCAGTAACTTTGCAAAGCTTC
>JACCDH011382311.1_pt1 | contig 10229 bp, 9 predicted proteins | sample 7442481 | NCBI WGS metagenome assembly JACCDH01 (sample SAMN15323433, study PRJNA562643) | freshwater metagenome | isolation source: river surface water | place: USA:Blue River Watershed | collected 2017-08-15
CCAGCAAATCCGGGAAGACCGCCCTTGATTGGTACATTTAACAAATATCCAGGGCGTGTTGCTTCTTCACAAGAAGGGAACCGTTGTATTACACCATCATAATTATTAATTACATGTTGTCCAGTGACAGGGCCGCCAATCGTATATGCCATACCCGCCGCACCACCACGCTGGCGATTATTACGACGACAGCCTCTGCGTCTTGACGCACGACGACTACTTACTGAATTATTCATTTCTACCTATAGATTCTAAATTAAATGGCTATAGTAGGTTGACTGAATCTTATGGGAGACGAAGATTCAATGTGTACAATTTGTCACGAAACATTTGAGCCAGAGCATACAATAGTTCAACCAAAGAACTGTACTCATAAATTCCATGCAATTTGTATTAATATCTGGCTTGCAAGACATAGAAGTTGTCCATTATGTCGGCGAAGAATAAGTTTATCAACACAGATGCCGTGGAGATCTTTATTTGCAGTTGCACTTGTAATTACTCGTGAAATGACATTAGAAAGAGCTGCATATACATATGCATTTCTTAGTATATTATTAAAACGATTTGATACATCACGAAAATGGCATACAAGCCGTGATGCATTGATTGCGGCAATGGAGCAATTTGAATTAGGAACAATTCGTCTACCCTTTATTGATTTAACATCACGATCCACTGCAAAACGAGAAAAACGTAAATGGGCAAAGATTTATGTACAAGTCGCAGATGAGCATCCACGACATGCGGGACGTGTTGCTTCGGCAAGACAGCGTATTATTGAATGGGCAAATCTATGTTTTATGAATGATTATGTGCCTAGTTAGTACTAGGAGTATAGACTCGTTTGATTTCATACTTGTGAAAGGGTTCATACCATTGAATATCTACTAGACAATCATCTTGTGATTTGAATATTTCACGAAGTTGTGTACTAATTGTAAGACTACGAATGGCAGCAAGACCAAGGCTTTCTCCTGAGGGTATAGCAGATAGTTGATAGGTATCAGGCAACTTGCTATATTCATCTTTTTTGATTCGTGCAACAGTTGGATGTTGGTTTTGCTGGGTTTGAGGGCTAGACTGTGAATGTGATGGTTGTGTTTGTGGTTGTGTTTGTGTAGTTTCAACGGTTCGTTTTGTTTCTTGTATGGGTGTTTGTACAGGTTCTGTAGATTGTACCGGTTGAGACCGTTGTTGTTTTGCAAGATTCGGATTATAAAATTTAGGACCACCCTCGGCAATCATTTTTCGCTCCGCATGATTTGTAGGTTTAAACTCAACACATTCGTCACGAATCAGGAATAAATGACGACGCTGACCCGCCTTTTCAGGTTGGAATTCAATCGATTTTGCAGGATCATTATGTGTGTTCGTACAAAGATCCGATAATGATTCCCATGTAGGAACACGAACTTCTGCATCAGACATTGGATGACCACAATCAAGAATTGTACCGACAATTTGTTTAACAATTGACCATCGTTCACTATAAGGTTTTGTATTCCAGATGACTTGTTTTTCCCAGACTAACACATCCCATATCCAAAGAACATGATCTTGAGCATCCCATGCCGCCTCACATACAATTGGTCCAGACCGCTGAACAAAATTCTTATCAAATGGAATGCGGAGGCTATAGAGACGATCTGTGCGCTTTGAATCCATGCACAGTAAAGGAAACTCTGCAGAAAGAATGCAGAGTTGCGAGCGAAGGTGTGCAGGACGTACCCACGCATACATCTTTTGTTGTTGAATCGTCGGTTGACTAGTTTCTTTCATAATTTGAAAGGTTGGAAATGGTAATGGAGTGGGTTCAAGAAGAGTGGAAAGTCTCTTTTGGAACCCAGAACGTTCTGAAATTTGTCGGAGCGCAGGACGACTACGAATCTGAGGCTCAGAACTGGTGACAGATTTGTAGTTAAACATTCGGGAACAGATAATCTAGTATACTAACGCATACATCGTTTAGGTCCGCTTGGTCTCTTGACTTTAGAATGCAGTGTAGTTGGGATTTTCATCTTCAAATGCACTCACCGTTCCAAAAAATGTACCACCATTCTGAATAAATTCAGGACTAAACGTCTGGATTGCTTGTGGACTTGATGCAGTCACAGGAGATGCAATTCCACCTGCAACAGCAATCGCTCCAGTCTCAGGAATGATACCAGGGCTAAAACTACGTTCTGGGTGGCGCAAGTGTTCAGGTGCATCTGCATCTTCCGCTGTTTCAGAATATGGATCACTTGCTTGGGGAGACACTCCAAGGGTTGCTGGCATTGTTCTGGGTGCAGCAACATTAGGAGGGTTTGGTCCACCAGGACTTACATCCATAGTTCCACGAGGGATTGGTTCACGAATAGGGGGCGCGTAAGCAGGAGTTTCTACTACAGAATCCCAGTTGGTAAATTGTTCGGAGGAGAAAAAACGCATGACACAATATGCTGCAATTGCAAGAAGAATTCCTAGTGCGATACGAGTCCACATCTGAAACTAGATGCAAAATTATTATGAAACTCTTTTCCTTACCGAATGTAGAAACAGAGTACTATGACACAGCCAGATCAATCAGGCAAACAGATTGCTGCAAAGGCCTTGGATGAGTTGATTCAGTGTGCATATGATATTTTGGCTGACGGGAAGGTGACTTTCGGGGAAGTGGTGACTCTGGGAGGAGTGTTGGCAAGCAAAGTGAGCCAGCTTGAACAGCTTTCGGGAGCACAGAAACAGGCAATTGTTTTGGATGTTGTGGATCGTGCCCTTCAACGTGTCTTGTCTGAGAAACTTGACGTAATTCCTGAGGAGTTGCGGGACGATTTCCGGAAGAAGATTGAGTCTGCTTCTTCGTTTGCAAAGGAGACTTTACCATCTGTTTTGACGTTGGCCGTACAAGCATCTCGGGGACAGTTAAATCTTGCAAAGGTTGTTGAAACTGTCGTTCCAGCGGCTGGTCCGTTATCTTGTTTGCATGTAGTACTTCCATTATTGTCTTGTATGCGGGCTCAACAAGAGACACCATCCAAGGCAGCCATTTCTGCTGCTTTGGAAATGTCAACACTAGTTGTTCGTGAACCTTCCAAAGAGCCGCTGACTCTTCCGACCGAAGTAGAATCCAAGGATCAGGAGATTCGTGAAGCCAGCACGGTTGCTCAATAAAATCATCTGGCAGTTCAGAAAGTATTTCTATAACGGTATTTAAATCAATACAACTTCTATAATTGCATTTATAACATTGACGTTGTGTGGTGGACGATTCACAAAACCACCATCCTCCTTCTAGTCGTTGTTTATAGTCTATTTGAATAGAATCAATCGGATATGATTCATATGATTTTTGATTGAAAAATATACGAATCATACTTTATCTGAAGAACCTTGACCTATCTTTATAAAATTGAACATTATTTAAGCACGTGTCAAATGTATATCTAGAGAATGTCTGCAGGAATCACTGGTGTATTACTTGTTGCGAAAGGGGATGTAAAACGGATTAAACTATGTGATACAAAGAGTACAACGCCTATCAGCCTTGAATCTATTCAAACTGCATTGAAAAAGAAAACACCTATTTCCCTACTCCATGCACTTCAAGTAAATGAACTAAAACTTACCTTCTTTGGATATACATCAGGAAAAAAGGGGACTGAAAATAAACATGAACTTCCGCCACCTATGGATGAAAAACAACACTTTAGTGATATTGTAGTAGTTGCATCTAAAAAGGGTTCAACATGGGAGCATCCTGTATCACTTACACCTGATATGTATGAAGAAGCATATGAACAAATCTTTCAAGGGGGGCAAGGAAATGATTCAGAGAATGATGATAGTGATCATGACACGGATGATGAAAGCTCGGAGGAAGAAAAGGAGGAACAAGAGGAACATGTTATGAACTCTAAGAAAAAAGCGGCAGAAGATGATGGTGTACCAGAGGACGAAGAGGACGAGTCCGAATCTGATAAGGACGGCGATGATGAAGATGGTGATGGAGACGAAGAAGAACAAATAGAGGATGTCGGTGAGGTAGAGTATGAAGAAGAACAAGCCCCTGTAAAACCAAAGAAAGCATCCAAGAAAAAAGTTGTCAAACAAAATCTCACTGTGACACAAAATACTGGACGTGCACGGCAACAAGCGCTTCTCTCAAAGCCAGAATTTCAAGAAATTCAAGGCGTGCGGCCAATTCCACAAGAAGAATGTACAGAACAGAACTTTCGCTCACATGTTTACAAAAATATTCAAGAGAAACTTGGTAAAGAATTCACCCCTGAGGAACAAGGTAAGATTGAATGTATGATTTTAATAAATGCACTCGCAGATGCAAAAACAAAATTTGTTGTCAAACACTTTGACAATAGCCTATTTCAGGTGTGTTATATGAATGCTGCACGCCGTCTAATTAGTAATCTAGATCCAAATTCATATGTAAAGAATACAAGTTTCCTTTCTAAGATGAAGGAGGGGCTGATTACAATTGATGAATTGGCATCAATGAATGGTCTTGATTATTGTCCTGAGTTGTATATGGATCTCCGAAAACGAATGGCACTCCGTGAACAACATCTGTTGGAAGGAAATAAGGCGATGGCAACTGATATGTTCAAGTGTAATCAATGCCATAAACGTGAAACGACCTATTATGAACTCCAAACTCGCTCTGCAGATGAACCTATGACGAAATTTATCAACTGTCTCAATTGTGGCAATCGTTGGCGTCAATAGGCGTTTAAAGATCTTGGATTATCAAGAACCATAGTATGGCGAATATTTCACAATTATTGTCCACCAATCCCTCTGAGGTTGTTCAGACTGTCCGTGGAATGCCATTAATGAAAGACCCACTTTCCTTTTTTCAAATGAAACAAGATAGTCGTATTTTTGTGACAATTACCGATGTGCCAACTGTATGGCAAAATGATTTAATTCTTGCAGAACGTTTATTTGCTGAAATGATAGTCTGTCCATTCCACATTGATCATGCGGTACAAGCGGACACTATGACTCTTACAAGAGATGTTTTGAAGCAACGTATGCGTCATCCAGGAATCAAAGAAGATCCTGCTTTGGAAACAATTGCAAAAACATGGGTACTTCCTGCAAAAGTTCATGATGGACCTCGTGCCGAAGAATTTTTGCAGGCAGATGAACGTTCTATTTTTACAAGCATGCAGCCTGTATTTAAAGCCATGAATAAAGATGATTCTCCCGTTATTCATATGTTAAAGGTGGAACTTGCGAATGGCGTGGAACGACAAATGATGTACAAATTCCTTGATTCTGGATTTCGCCCCAGTATACTTCTTGTAAAATGGTCTCACGATATTGATGATCATATTGCAACGGCACATTGTGCGGGTCATGTTTTGAATACAGGATATAGTTTATTTGCCTATGAAAATGGGTATGCTTTGTACATTTTTACGGATCAGACGTTGTATGATACATGCAGTTTGAAAACGATTGGATTCACAAATCCAATCTTGGCATCAATTGTAAGTGGAATACAACTTCCTAAACAAGGGGTTGTTAATGAGTCTATTAAAGAAACAGCAGAACCCACAGAACCCACTGAATCATCTACTACAGTATAATACAGTAGAAAAAGCATTCCCCGACAATTTTAACCTCCTGAAGTAAGAGGGGCGTCCCCGCAATGTCAGTTTCTTCAGGATCTGTACGATCAATTGAATCCATTTTTTCAGACGGTTGTCCAGTCAGTCCGAGTCTATTATATGAACAACGAAGTATTTTATTTGAAACAAGACAGCAACTTCGTCAACGAAAAGCAATTACAGCATATCGTTCATATAAAACACGGGCAAAAGTAGGAGGGGCTGCATGCCTACATCAAGACGAAATAAACGAACCCTGCGTCCACCAAAAAACCGATCTCGTAAATCAACCTCGGAACGTCTTCCCTCGCAGCCGCACATTCCGTCTCCGAGACAAAGTATCAAACCTGGCAATGATTTCTATCAATATGTAAATGCAAATTGGATTCGTCATGCAAATATGCCCCCTTTTTTGTCTAGTTATGGTGTAAGTGAAGAGATTGAAGAACAGGTAAACAAGGAATTAATGACGATTTTAGACGAATCCCGTGCAATTGTTCAAAAGACAGCAGATAAGAAGATTCCCCATACGACATATTTATTAGGAACATTGACAGAATCCGCATTAAATCAAAAAGTGCAGACAAATAATATCAAATACTTACAACATATAGTGACTGGGTTTCGGTGTATACGAGATCATATTGATATTGCACGTATTATTGGCGAATGTATTCAAAAAGGAATTAACACGATGCTGTCTGTACAAATTGTACCAAGTGAAACTGATAGTTCTATCCTACGATTTGGAATCGGACCAGGTGATGTTGGTCTTCCAGATTTGAGTTATTATTCAAAGCAAGATATAACAAGTGATAAACGTCGTGTATTGACTGCTTACAGCAAATTACTAAAGCGTCTTGGTGAGGATTTTGATGTAGAAGGGTTAGAGCGATTTGTTGGATTTGAGACAATGCTTGCAGAAGAATTAGTTCAATCACACCGAGATGATGAAGTTCTTATGAAAGGTTCTGAATTACAGCGCACCTTTTCAGTTATTCCATGGGACGCATTATTTCAAACAATGACAGGATGGACACCTTCAAAATTTAAATCGCATACCTTCCTGATATTCAGCAAATCATGGTTGAATCAATTAAACAAATGGTTTCGCACTCTTCCGCTTGAAACATGGAAACTGTATTTTTCAGCAAATACTATTTTACATACATTGCCACTCTTACCGCCGCCCTATGATGATCTGGAGTTTGAATTATTTGGTCATAGAATGCGAGGTCAAAGTGAAAAAATACCACAGCGCGGTCTTGCCTTGCGTGTTGCACAGGTATGGCTTTCAGGATCGCTTGGATATGTATTTGCGAAACAGTTCGTAACACCTGAAATTAAACGTCAAGCGTATTCTATTGCAAGGGAAATTCGTCAAGTCGCTGCAGAACGTGCTGGAGCGACAGAATGGTTAGAACCAAAGACACGTACAATTGCTGCAAAAAAGGTTCAGAATATTTATCTCGGCGTAGCATATCCTGCTGTAATTGAACGAGATGAGCAGACAAAACTGAATCCTGAAAATTTGGTTGAAAATGTACTGAATCTTGCCACGCTGAAATTTCAGGATTCCCTGGAAAACATTGGCAAAACTCTTCAACCTGAAAAATGGGACGATGCTATTTTTGCAGTGAATGCATATTATTATAATGAAGGAAATCGTCTGATTTTACCTGCTGGAATTTTACGGTGGCCATTCTTTCATCCTGCTGCAAGTGACGGCTGGAATTTTGGTGGTCTTGGTGCTGTAATTGGACATGAAATCACACATGCGTTTGACAATGATGGAAAAGATTTTGATGAACATGGAAACTTACATCCATGGTGGTCAAAAGAAGAATCCAAACAATATCACGCAAAAACTTCTGCCCTTATTGAATTATATAACAACAGTACATATTTTGGCCAGCATTTAAACGGTGTATTAACATTGAGTGAAAATATTGCTGATTTGGGTGGTGTAGCAATTGCTCTAGCTGCGCTAAAAAAACGACTGGCAACGAAAAAGGTTACACATGCCGTCTATCAAAAAGAAATTTGTGACTTTTTTACAAGTTTCGCTGTAAGTTGGCGGACCAAGGAGAAGAAGGAAAAGGCACTCCAGTCATTATTTATGGATGTCCATGCACCACCTTCCGCACGTGTCAATAATATTGTCTCTCAGTTTGATGACTGGTATGAATGTTTTAACGTACAACCAGGGAATGTTTTATATAAGGATACGTCACACAGAATTCGTATCTTCTAAGGCGAACGATATAGTTTATTAATTATAAAAATAATATATTATTATAATTATTTTATAGTAAAGTACTATTCATCTGTTTAAAGAATCATAAGATCAGCCAAGCGCCAATATTCAAATGATCCATCAGGCATCGTACGTTTCAGAATAAATGGGAGACGTTTTTGTTCAAGTTCAATCCGTGCAATTTCAATTACATCTGTAACATGGGGAGGAACATTGATAAAGGGACGTCCACCTTCTGCAAGTTGATTTGCACGGAATCCAAGAAGTTTTGTTTTTTCAAAGAGCGTGAGAAAGGGAACACTGCGATGACGATTATCCGCTTGGTGATCGGGTGGATATGCCTCAAGTGGAAGTCTATTAAGAGTTTGTTCAATATAATCTAAACGACATTCTGGATGGGCGAGTGACAGAATTTGAAGGACACGACTCTCTTTTCCTACTTCACGTTCAGTAGGTTCTTCGGTCACTTCCCCTTCTGCAATTTCTTCAAATGTGTCGGCTTGATCAAAGCCTTCTTCAGCACCTGCATCATAATCTTCGTCAGCCATTTCTTGTTCTCTATCCAAGGAGTACGTCTTTTCCTCGTCAATTTTTATTCAACGTGGGTCTAAACAGATATTCATAACTTTACAGTAAGGAAATGTCAGAAGAACCACCAACATCCACAAAAAGTGATACAGTCATCGTCTATGACGACTTTGATAGTATGAATCTCCCTGAAAAACTATTATTTGGGATTTACGGTTATGGGTTTGAAAAGCCTTCAGAAATTCAACGACGTGCAATTATGCCGATTGTACAAGGTCGGGATCTTCTTGCACAAGCTCGTTCTGGTACTGGAAAGACGGGTACGTTTGCAATTGGTTCATTATCTCATGTTGATCCCAACCTCAAAGAAGTACAAGTTCTCGTATTAAGTCCTACCCATGAATTGGCAAAGCAAACGTATGATGTATTTTGCGGAATTGGTCAAACGATGGGTATCAAGGCGCACTTTGCGGTCGGTGGATCACCGGTAAGTAAAGATATTAAAATTATTCAAGATGGTTGTCAAGTTTTGATTGGTACACCTGGTCGTATCTATGATTTGGGTGAACGTGGTGTATTAGATCGTAAAAATATCCGTGTGTTGATTTTAGATGAAGCGGATCAAATGCTTGCTGACAAGTTTTTACAACAAGTGACTGCAATTTTAAAACTAGGATTCCCTGAACAAACTCGCGTGTGCTTGTTTTCAGCCACTATGCCCCAGGATATCGTCAAACTTACAGATGGTCTTCTCCACGATCCTGTAAAGATTTTAATTGAAAATAAGGAAGTTCCTCTTGAGGGTATTAAGCAGTATTTTGTTCCTCTTGAATATGAAGAGTGGAAGTTTGATGTACTCTGTGATATTTATAGTCAACTTCACATTAATCAAGCAATGATTTATTGTAATAAACAACAACGTGCGGATTGGTTGGCGAAGAAGTTGAATGATGCGAAATTTACAGTGGAATGTTTCCATGGTGGAATGAGCCACGAAGAACGTACAAAGAAGATGGATGAATTCCGAGGGGGGTCATGTCGTGTATTGATCAGTACTGATGTTACTGCACGTGGCATTGATGTCCAACACGTAAGTACTGTTATCAATTTTGATATTCCAAGTGACAAGGAAAATTACATTCACCGCAGTGGTCGTTGTGGGCGTTATGGTCGTAAGGGTGTTGTCGTAAATCTTGTTGGTCCATCTGAAATGCGACTCAAGCAAGAATTAGAAGAACACTGGGAAACCAACTGGATTCCACTCCCTCAAGATCTCAAAACACTTGCTGGGTAAACATAAACAACGTGTAAAACATAAAACATAAAACATAAAACATAAATCATAGAAAAATACCATATATTTTTCTATGATTAAATCTCACCTACTTATTATTCAGTATTACGAATATCAAATCTGCACACAGGGCAATGAACATTTCGTTCAAACCAAGGAGTTATACACTCTTGATGAAATAGGTGTTCACAATGATTAATTTCACGAAGTGTTTGGCCTTCTACAAAACAATCTTGACAGATGCTACAATTATTTTCTTCATCTTCAGTTGTTGCAACACGCATTGTAGTTGCGTGTTCTATTTGTTGTTGCGTTGGCCGAACTATGACTGGTTCTAGATTTGCAGTTGCACCTGCTCCTCCTGCACCAGCCACACCATGAGGACGAAGTATATTTTGTTGAAGAATGTTCATAAGTTCATCTAGGACAGGAGTTGCGCCTATATCTAATCCCATACCATCCGCTTGAATTCCTGCTGCGGGAATTGTAAATTCTGCTGTAGTAACTGCAGTAGGAACACGTGTACGTCCTAACC
>JACCDH011493151.1_pt1 | contig 10229 bp, 8 predicted proteins | sample 7442481 | NCBI WGS metagenome assembly JACCDH01 (sample SAMN15323433, study PRJNA562643) | freshwater metagenome | isolation source: river surface water | place: USA:Blue River Watershed | collected 2017-08-15
AGAGGCTCCAATCACGAGCACTTTTTTCGCCCCGGCAATTTTGCCTTTGGACTTCACGTAGTCAATTTGATTTAAGACGTTTTTCTCGCAGCCTTTCGGATGTGATGTCAAACAGATAAACCCTCTCATTCTAGGTTCAATAATCATAGTGCTCGAATTTTGTTTGTGCAAATATAGTTAAAGCACCTAATTATCCATAGTGTTGAGGCGTTCTCTATTCAGCAACTCAATTAATAGAATTAGCAGCAAGCTAGATGGAACAGGTTTTTCGTACATTTGCGTGTGAAAAATTGAAATCAAATGCGTTTATTCTACTTTTTGATCTTAGGAATATTATTCGCCAGCTGTGGAATTGTCAAACAAGCGGCCAAAAATGAACTTCATGATGGCGTGTATACTCAGTTAGAAAATGGCCAAAAACAAGCCATTTATCTTGAAAATCAAGGAGATACACTACAATTTTTTGTTCATAATAAATTAGGTCCCGCCATTCCCGCCATCGTAAATTCACCTAAAAATTATTTGCTCCATCATGCAAGTTTTGACATTGATGTTATCACAATACCTGTTAAATATAGAACTCCTGTTCAATCTATTCCTGGCCAATTAACAAGCGACATCAACGCTTCGCTATACTTAGGCTGGCGAAATGATTTGTTTAAAATCAGGTATCCATTAACACCGACGGGCAAGTATAAGCGCCGTGTGGAGCATATCGGATTTTCGTTCGGTGGCTTACTTGGCATTGGGAATTCTGTAATCAATTCCGATGTTAGCTCCTTACCGATCTCGAATGAATATCAAGGAATTGTATTCTCCAAAGGAATTGCTGGAATCATGGCAATCAACAACTTTACGGTTGGCCTGGCGTATGGAACAGATCAATTATTGGACTCAAATAAATCAACCTGGTTGTTTGAACAAAAACCTTGGTTTGGGTTAGCTATTGGCCTAAATTTAAATTAAGCAACACCCCTAACAACACTTCATTCCCCCATTTCTCCGAATGTTTCCATTCTGTTCGCAGCATTCCCCAGGAGGTTAGTTGGTAATCCGCCGACAACGATTGCGACAGGTCTGAAAATGATTCTGCCAAAATAATCGCCTTGGGGTCAGTATAATATTCCAAACGACCTGTCAACTTCCATTTTGGCCTGACTTGCCAAGTAAGAAAAGTAGATCCGCCATGCCAAAAATTTCCTGACTCAAAGCCCACATCTTCGCACAATGTCCAACTTACTGAATTAGAAAGCGGTATTTGGACATAATTATCGTAAAAAACACGTAGGCCCTTGCCTTCATCTCCGATAAAGCCACTGGAATTAAATCGAATGCCCTTGGCATTTTCAATTGTTAACTGTGTCCCTAAGGCCGGTCGGAATTTGTGCATCGTTTGCCAACCGGTTAAGGCAAATAGCTTCAGGTTCACACGTTGGCTCGGACTGTAAACCCACGCTAATCCCGATTCATAATACGGCGAATTTTCGGCGATATAGCTTCGCGTAAAACTTGGGTTTTCCCAGTTTTTGGCTGATTCCAAGCCAATGTGGGATGGCATAATGCCTAGCATCAGTTGATGTTTAGGCGCTATTTGTAATGATGCATTGAATTGGTATATATGTTTCAACATACCCGGTTCCGAGGCCAAGTTTTTCTGCGAATAGGTACCAAGCATGAAATCGCCTTTAAAAGTCCATCTGGATTTAGACGCCGAAAATTCGATTAATCCCAAATTGACTGCTGCTTGATTTAACGAAGTATGGTTGTAAAACAAGGCCGACTTTTCATCAGCCTGAGGATTCGTAAATGAACGTCCATAATAGGTTTCAGCATAGGCGCCAAACGAATAGTGTAAGGTATCCGATTGTCCCCAAGCGGACAGACTAAACAAACAAAAAACCAACAATTTCTTCATTCAAAACGAGTTCGCTACTAGCCTAATAAGTTTGGATGGGTAAATTTAAAGACTCTTTCTCTTTTATTCATATGAAAAAGATTTTCCTACTTATCCTCCTCAGTTTCACGGCCTTTGCCCAACAAACGACAAATAAACCGGAACGTGTGAATTGGTTCCAAGACTTAGGTTTTGGGATGTTTATTCATTGGAATGTGGATGTCAGTTTAGGTTCTGTAATCAGCCATTCACTCGCGGGGGCTTCCGACGAATACGTCAATAAATACATCCAAGAGCTTCCGAGCTATTTTAATCCGGAACAGTTTAATCCTAAAAACTGGGCGAAACTGGCCAAACTCGCCGGCATGAAATACGTCGTTTTTACGGCCAAACACCACGCCGGTTTCGCGATGTTTCAGACAAAAACGACCCCATTTAATGTGATGAACACGCCATTCAAACGAGACATAACGAAAGAAATCGTAGAGGCTTTCCGCGCCGAAGGTATCGCCGTGGGAATCTATTTCTCCCCCGATGATTTTTACTATTTACATACCCACAAACAGCCCATCGGCAGAGCGCAAGATCCAGCTCATTATCCGAAAACCAATCCAGGTTTGATGGAATATGACAAAGCCCAACTAAAAGAATTATTAACTCAATACGGGAAAATCGACATCCTATTCATCGACGGACCCGGCGATGGCTTACGTGAATATGCCTGGTCGATCAATCCGGATTTAGTCATCACCCGTGATGCGATGAAAACGCCGGAACAAACGACTCCAAACGCATCTCTACCCAGACCTTGGGAGGCCTGTTATACGATGGGAACGGATTGGCAATACAAACCCACGAATGATCCGCAGAAATCAGGAACAACGGTTATCAATATGTTGGCCGAAATTCGTGCGAAAGGGGGTAATTTCTTGTTAAATGTAGGCCCCAAACCCAACGGCGAAATTCAGATCGAGCAGGAAGCCCTACTTCGCGAAATCGCGCTGTGGAACTTCGCCAATTCAGAGTCAATCTATGCCGTGAAACCTATGCCGATGATTAAGGAAGAGGGCGTTTGGTATACACAATCCAACGATGAGAAATACATGTATGCCTTCATCTTACGCGCTTCGCCGGAGGACTGGAAATACGGGGAGCGCAAGAATTTCGTGCTTTCTAATGTGCTTGGAAACGAGAAAACGGAGGTGGAGATTTTGGGTTACAAAAGCGAACTGGTGGAATACAAACAAGATTTTGATGCCAAAACTTATGTCAGTGCCAGCCCGCTCGGATTGACCATCAGCGCAGTGAATGGCCAGCGCTTCTACACAAATAACAAATGGCCGAATGCCGTAGTTTTAAAAATTTCAAATGCAAAAGGGCGTTTGCCTCATGCAGATAAAACCAAACAAAGCTCCATGGATGGGGCAAAATAACGATGAAGAAACTAACCCTATTTTTACTGATTTCGTGCCCGATTTTCGCACAAAAAGAACTGACGAATTGGCCCGCAAAAGCGAACCCTTTGAACGTAGGAAAACGCACCGCCGAACGCTTCATGGCCGTTCCTCATTCTCGGTATGGAGTTACATTCCCGAATCCTCCAGCGACTCAAATCACCTATCCCGACGTGTGCACTTGGTTAGGTGCCTTGGGCTTCGCGCAGAAAACGAATGATGCGGATTTGCTGAAACGATTAAATGAAAAAACTGATTTATTGCTCACGACAGAGGCACATTTACAGCCCAAGAAAAACCACGTGGACAACTTCGTTTTTGGCGCCATTCCTTTAGCTTTTCACCTGCAAAACGGAAATCAGGACTTGAAAAAACTTGGCCTTGCCTATGCGGACGAAGAATTCAAAACGCTTAGTCCAGAAGAATATACGAGTTTAAAACCCGAAGTTCGAAATTGGTATGCCGCTGGACTAAGTTGGGTTACGCGATTCTGGATGGATGACATGTACATGATTACGGCGGTTCAGGCAAAGGCCTATGAGGCAACGAAAAACCGCAAATACATCGACCGCGCAGGCTATGAAATGGTGGCCTATTTGGATACACTTCAAAATCCAGATGGTTTATTTTACCACGCGCCGGATGTACCTTATTATTGGGGACGAGGCGATGGCTGGTTGGCAGCCGGCATGGCCGATTTATTGAAAATCCTACCTAAGGACAACCCACACCGACCACGAATCATGAAAGGGTATCAGGACATGATGCGCGTTTTGTTAAAACACCAAGACGCCAATGGCATGTGGCATCAATTAATCAATGACCCAAATTCCTGGCCGGAAACATCTTGCACGGGTATGTTTACCTATGCGTTCATTGTGGGCGTGAAAAATGGTTGGCTTCCATCCGCAACCTACGGCAAAGCAGCCCGAAAAGCCTGGATTAAACTGCAAGATTACGTGAACGAGAACGGCGATTTAACCGAAATCTGCGAAGGGACAAACAAGAAAAATGATCACCAATACTATTTGGAACGTAAAAGAATTGTTGGAGATTTGCATGGCCAAGGCCCCTTGCTTTGGTGTGTTAACGCTTTATTAGAAAAATAGGCATGGCTTACATTACAATTGAAACTACAATAAACGCGCCCATCGCGCAAGTTTGGGAAAAATGGACTTCTCCGGAACACGTCCAACATTGGAACTTCGCGTCACCAGATTGGCATTGCCCGAAAGCAACATCTGATCTGCACGTTGGCGGCGAATTTCATTACGAAATGGCCTCTAAAGACGGTTCCATGAGCTTTGATTTTTGGGGTACTTTCCAAGAAATCGATGACCAAAAATCACTCGCAATCTTAATCGGCGATGGCCGTAAAATGTTCGTTACTTTCGAAACCACTGAAGCAGGAACGAAAGTAACTGAACAATTTGAGCCGGAGAATCAAAACCCGCCGGAGATGCAACAAGCCGGTTGGCAAATGATTTTAGACAACTTCAAAACATACGCGGAAAGCGCTATTTCCTAGGATTTAAAATCAAATTCACGCGTTCCATGCAATCATCCAAGTGGTAGCGAACTTCCTTATCTGCATACTTGCTTTTCGCTAAAGCCAAGCTTGCTTGAAGGGCTTTAAGCTCACCGCGAACGATGGAACGGACGTCCGACTGCGCCACCGGATAGCTCTCACGTGCTGGGCCATTAGGTACGCCAGCAGTAGATGCAGGGGCTTGATCCGTCATCAATGCTTTCAAGCGTTCGATGTAGGCTTTTTGCAAATTCCGACGGTACTGATCGATATTTTTACCGGAAGCTAACTCACTCCAGATGCCCCCACGCAGGTCTTGAAAAAGATCTATCGTCTTGTAGTTATTGAGTGTCGTTAATCCACTATTATCCAAACGTGCAAAGGTCTCTAAACTTAACATGCGGTTCAACGGACTTACTTGCAAGCTTCGAATTCGATCCGTGTAACCCGCCATGTGATGTGTCACCACTTCTTTGTTGATCAACCAATCCACGTTCGAAAATGCGTTGGCCAATAACCAATTCACCGCAGCTTGTTGGCTTGCCTTCGGCACCGGATTATAAGATGAAATACCCTGATTCGGTTTGGCATATTGCTCATATACACCACCCACCATCGTTGTCACGTGGCCCACATAACGCGACCAAGTGCTCAATAATTCATCATTTAATTCGATCAAATCCTCGTAATCATTCGTCTTTTTGCTTGTCCAATCGGCTAAATTTTTAGCCACATATTTTAAGTTCTTCACCGCATAGGTACTCGCCCGAACGGGATCACTACCTACATCTTCCGTTTGAGAACTTGGGTCAAATGTCGTTCCTTGATTACCAAAACGGAATCTTGGATCTCCCGCTTTGGCCTCAATCCACTTGTCTAATGTTGGAACTTCATCCTCCGGACGCGCAGCATCAGGTAATACTCGATAGCCCCAATTCACCGCATAATCGTCATAAGGGCCCATTTTACGAATGTAACGAACCAATTGATCCCCCGGCTGTGCGATGTAATTGAAACGGGCATAATCCATGATACTGGCAGAAATTCCTTCCTTATTGGTGAAGTCGGCCTTCCGGTAATTCTCCACCTCATACGAACTACTCGCCCCCATGTTGTGAGGAAAACCGAGTGCGTGACCTACCTCATGCGAAATCACCATTTCCATCATTTCGCCTATGTCCTCTTCACGCGTATCCAAGGTTCGGGCATTCGGATTAGATGCTCCGGTTTCCAATAAAAATCGATTTCGATACGAGCGCAAATGATTGTGGTACCAAATGATATCACTCTCAATAATCTCTCCAGAACGCGGATCGCTCACGCTTGGTCCCATCGCATTTCGCGTGGTACTCGCCACATAACGAATCACTGAATAGCGAATGTCTTCCGGTGAAAAATCCGGATCCTCTGCGGCGGTAGGTGCATCCTTGCAAATGATGGCATTTTTAAATCCGGCAACCTCAAAGGCTTTTTGCCAATTCTCCACGCCCTTCTTCATGTGTTTACGCAATTTGACAGGAGTTGCAGGATCCAAGTAATAAACAATGGGTTTGATGGGTTCCACCAATTCCCCGCGCTTGTACGCTGCCATGTCTTTGGGCTCCAAACGCCAGCGTTGGATGTAGGTTTTTTGGTCTGATTTCAATTCCTCACTTGAATAATCGTATTGCTTCTGCGTAAAATAACCCACGCGCTGATCGAATAAACGAGGCTTCATCGGCTTCTCAGGCAATAAAATCATCGACTGATTCATTTGCATACTTAGCGTTTCCGTGTAGGGTGTCGCCGATGGCTTCGAGGCGTTGTACGTAAAATCTTGTAATACCTCAATATTCAACGGGAATGTTTTGATGGAACGTATAAAACTCCGACTCGCATCTAAATTCTTCACTTTGTGCGTCTCGCGTAAGGTCGCATCCAAACCACTCATTGCCGGGATATCACTGTTGTAAAATTTGGTGATATCGATGACCACCTGACTTGAGTCCTTGCTGTAGGTTTCAATATCAAACATGTATAGCGTAGGCTCATAATTGTTCGCCTTTACCGATAGGCTAATCGGCAAGGAATCTGCCGCCACCGCCGCATAGGATTTTATTTTAATCAGAATCTTTTCTTGAAACTTCTCCCACACGATCAATTGCTCATGGGATGAAGTACCGGCATTAACATAGCCTCCGCCTAAACCATTGGGTATTTTGGCGATTTGGCTGACCAACAGCATGTCTTTACCTAAGTGCTTTTTCGGAATTTCGAAATAGAATTTATCCCCAATTTGGTGCGTGGTGAATAAGCCTTTTTTTGATTTGGCATCCTTCGTAATAACCTGATCGTAGGATTTTGCTTTCGATGCGGGCTTTTTCGTTGCAGAAGAATCTGCTGGCTTTACGGGCGTGTTTGCGGGGGCTTTTGCCGACTGCGCTACACTGAGAAAGGAGGCTGCGCTCAGGCAAGCGATAAGTAAAAGTATTTTTTTCATGCGTTAAATTTTCAAGTCAACAAGGTAAACCAAATGTAAGGCTTCTTGTTTAATTTTTTAACTGCCTTGTCGAGAGCAGAGTTGGATTATTGATTAGCATTTTCCAAATTCGTCTTATCAGTATTCAAAACTCCATGAGCATTTGGTTCCTCATCAGCGCGGCTATACTCGTCTTAGTGACCCTCATCTCGATCATGAAATTACAGCCATTTATGGCCTTTCTGGTTGTTTCGCTTGGATTAGGTCTTGCAGCTTCGCTCACGACCGAGCAAACCATTGCCGCTATGCAGAAAGGAATCGGCGGAACGCTTGGTTCCATTATCCCCATCATTATTTTAGGATCGATGTTGGGTAAAATGGTCGCAAAAAGTCGGGCGACCTATGTGCTTTCCGAATATTTTGTCCAACTTTTCGGTCCGAAAAACCTGCCGATTGCCTTCATGCTCATTGGCTTTATTGTGGGACTTCCACTATTCTTTTCCGTGGCATTTTTGCTACTAGCACCCCTGGTATTATCCACCGCAGAACGCTACCATTTACCTCCGGTTTATTTGGGCATTCCGATGTTGGCTTCACTTTCCATTACCCAAGGTTTCTTACCGCCACATCCGGCTCCTTATTATCTTGTGACGCATTTGCCCGGGGCAGAAATGGGCACAACATTGGGCTATGGGATTTTGATTTCGATACCGGCGATGTTGGCGTCAGGCTGGTTATTTGGCAAGACTTTGAAAAACATTCCCGCTACTCCGATGTCCTTTGTCGAAGCAGATGAACATGGAAATAACCCAACGGTGGGAATTAGTTTATCCATTTTATTATTGCCTGTGGCGCTCATTGCCATCAAGTCATTCGTGCATTTACCAGGCATCGAATTAATTGGTGAACCGATGGTAGCCCTATTGATTTCCGTGTTTGCCTCCATCTATTTTCTGGGATTTCAGCGCGGAATTAGCTGGCCTGAAATCAGCAACTGGCTCGTAGATTCCATCAAAGATGTTTCTCCTTTAATGTTGACCTTCGGTGGCGCCGGCGCCTTCAAGGAAATCTTACAAGAAATGCATGTGGGTGATGCGATGCATGAATTAACGCAAGGTTCCGCCATAAATCCATTAATCATCGCCTGGGGAATCGCCGCCATATTGCGCATTGTGACTGGTTCATCTACCGTTTCAGGCATCACGACGGCGGGCTTGATTTTTCCTTTATTAGCCTCCTCGGGAGTCAATCCAAATCTCCTTGCATTGAGCATCGGTGCTGGTTCGATGGTCCTCTCCCATGTGAATGATGCGGGCTTTTGGCTCTACAAAGAGTACTTCGGCGTCACTATTAAAAACAGCTTGCGCTCTTGGACCCTCATGGAAACCATCCTCGCGGTCGTGGGATTATTAGGGGTACTCGGACTCGAATTAGTGCTGTAATAGTACTTTTTTGCCCGTTTTGGCCGATTCTCGTGCGGCTTCTAAAATCTCCACAACCACCTGGTTAATAGCAAATGAGGACAAATCTTTTTGCGATTTAACCCGACCCTGAACCACCGCCGCTAAATAGGGAAATACATTCGATACATCATGTGGAAGAGGGTCCAACGTCAACATGCCTTCCTTTCCAAAACGATCTCCCGTTACGTAACGCATCTGGTTCGTTTTATCGGCAACCAAAATTCCTTTCGTCCCATAAACCTCGGTATCCTTCCGGTCGAAGGGCCAATTCCACGATGCCTGAATAATCGCCTGGCAATCCGGATAAGTCAAGATAATACTCGCCTCATCGTCTACTTTCGGATAGACATCCGGTTTTAGTTGTTGGGTCACAGCCGTCACCGAAATCGGCTTTTTGCCATCCATCAACCAGGTCATAATATCCGCCCCATAACAGCCAAAATCAATGATAGCTCCACCACCATTCATTACGGGATCTGTTAACCAATTTAAAAACTCAGGCGCACAACCAATTTCCTTAGGTCCGCGGTGACCATCCATAATCACGACTTTTCGTATGGTACCCAAGGCTTTTTCTTCCTTCACCATTTGCCACATTTTCGCGTGGGAGGAATACCAGGTCGTTTCAAAATTGGTCAACAAGTGAATGGGGTGTTTGGCAACAAGCGCCTTCATTTGATTCAGGTGATCCATATTCACGGCCAAAGGCTTTTCCACGATCACATGTATTCCTTTGGGCGCACAAACTTTGACTACTTCAAGGTGCTCATAAATGCTATTGAATGCGGCAATTGCCTCCGGTTTAGTCTTTGCGATGAGTGCCTCCAAGGACGGAAACCAAAGCGAATCCGGTAAGTTCTGTTTCTTCAAAAGTGATAAGGCTAATTCCTTATTTGGCTCAGCAAACCCTACAATGATAACATCTTGTTGGGGCTTCTTTATTGCCGTATACACCTGACCCACATGTCCATGCGTCATTCCGGCGATTCCCACGCGCAAGGGTTTGGCTTGAAAGACAAATGGCAACAAAATCAATAGGAGTAGCTTTTTCATCATTATGGTATTTTGGCAGGAAATTATAAAATTTTACACATATATTTGAAACTAATCTAAACCTATAAAAAAGACCGCTCGACTATGACCCTTCCTATCCTGCGTCGTGATTTTATCAAGTCGAGCGCTGCCCTCCTTTTATTTCCATCCTCTCCCATGAAAAAAATGGCCCCCAAATCAGGTGATATCATCTTGGGACATGGTTCCTTTCGCTATAAAGTCGTTCCCAATTGGGGGCTACTAGATGCGGGGAAAAATCCCGTAAACGACTGCCACGAAATGGTGGAAGATGCAAAAGGCCGACTCATCCTACTGACCAATGAGACGAAAAACAACGTGCTCATTTACGACAAATCAGGGAAGTTGCTTGACAGCTGGG
>JACCDH010803175.1_pt1 | contig 10228 bp, 8 predicted proteins | sample 7442481 | NCBI WGS metagenome assembly JACCDH01 (sample SAMN15323433, study PRJNA562643) | freshwater metagenome | isolation source: river surface water | place: USA:Blue River Watershed | collected 2017-08-15
AATAAGTCAGGTAAAGTACGTCGTGCTAAATTGTACTACTTACGTGATCGTAGTGGTAAGAGCGCTCGTATCAAGGAAAAGAGATTCTAGTATTAGAAAGGGCAACCTTCCTATTTCAAAATATCCAAGCGGATTCCGATACCTCGGAATCCGCTTTTTTTAACCTATTATTCGCTTAATTCAATAAAAAAAGGAGTTTCCTTTTTAGATTTACCTTACCTTTAATATTCTAAATTTAACATTATGGGCAACTTAGGATTTCAAGAATTATTAATTATTGGTGTAGTCGTTTTAGTAATGTTTGGCGGAAGAAAAATCCCTGAATTCATGAAAGGATTAGGTAAAGGTATCCGTGAGTTTAACGATGCAAAAAATAATGTGAAGAAAGAATTAGAAGATGGCATCAATGAAAAAGACGCTAAATAATTAGCTCCTTTTTTTCTTTTCTATTATTTATCCTTTAACACCTTAAGCCTTTGTTTCGTTTTAATACAATCAAAGACTACCATGCTGCTTTATTAGCTGGTGAGACGTCTATTATCCAAGCGGTTAATTTTTACTTGGATCAAATTAACCAGCATCAACAGCTGAATTCTTTTTTAGAAGTTTTTTCAGCGGAATCAAAATTACGTGCAGTTGAATTAGACGCGCAACTTGCTTCAGGAAAACCATTGGGTAAATTACATGGAGTGGTAGTGGGTATCAAAGACGTACTTTGTTATCATGGTCACAAAGTAACAGCCGCTTCAAAAATTTTAGAAAATTACACAGCTATATATTCAGCAACTGCTGTTCAAAAATTACTAGACGAGGGTGCTATTATTATTGGCCGACAAAACTGTGACGAATTTGCAATGGGAAGCAGCAATGAAAATTCTGCTTATGGGTCGGTAAAAAATGCTTTAGACAATTCTTATGTTCCGGGAGGATCTTCGGGCGGATCGGCAGTTGCCATTCAAGCTAACTTGTGTATGATTAGTTTGGGCTCTGACACGGGAGGTTCTGTTCGTCAGCCTGCAGATTTTTGTGGTGTTATTGGATTAAAACCAAGTTATGGTCGCATATCAAGATATGGACTTATTGCCTATGCGTCTTCATTTGATCAAATTGGTATTTTTTCGCACACAGTTGATGATGCGGCATTGGTATTAGAAGTCATTGCTGGTGCCGATCAGTTTGATAGTACTGTTTCGTCAAAAAATGTACCTCATTATTCAGCGGAGCTTGCCAATGTTAATGATGAAAAAGCTGTTCCTAAAAAAGTTGCTTATTTTAAAGAGACTTTATCGCATCCTGGGTTAGATCCTGAAATTAAAAAACAAACGCTTTCATATTTAGCATCCTTAACAGAAAAAGGATATATAGTTGAAGCTATTGACTTTAGTTTACTTTCTTTTTTAGTGCCAACCTATTACGTGCTCACAACAGCTGAAGCATCAAGTAACTTATCAAGGTTTGATGGTATTAAATTTGGTCATAGAACAAAGGATTCGATTGAAGATTTAACTGATTTGTATAAAAAATCAAGAACTGAGGGATTTGGAGCCGAAGTTCAAAGAAGAATATTGTTAGGCACATTTGTTTTAAGTGCCGGATATTTTGATGCTTATTTTACTAAAGCACAGCAGGTAAGACGAAAACTAGTTGATTTAACAAACGATTTATTCACCAAATATGATTTTATCGTTTCTCCTACCGTTCCAACGACTGCATTTAAAATTGGCTCTCACAGTCACTCGGCTACAGAAATGTTTTTAGCTGATATCTATACGGTGTATGCCAACCTAGTGGGTATACCCGCTATTTCAATTCCATTATTTAAGCATTCAAATGGAATGCCTTTTGGTTTACAAGTGATGTCAGCTTCCTTTAATGAAGTTGGCTTACTTCAATTTTCTAAAAAAATGATGGAGTCAAAATAATCAATTCACATGAAATGGTTTTTTCAATTCAATCAGCAGGTTAATAAATGTACATTAATACTATTTTTTTGTTTTACTTCTTTTGCTTTTGCGAAAGGACAGCCATCCAATAAAAAAAATGATAGTTTAATACAGCAAAGGATTGGGTTTTCAACTTTATTCAATATTACGGCTACCGGTAATGCTGAAAAGCCTTTTCAATTTCAACTCAATTCAAGGGCAGTTAGTTTTATTCAGACTTATATGGATAAACAAGGACCTGCTTTAATTAAAATGAAAACCTGGGCTAAACCTTATTTTAATTTGTATGATGAAATTTTAATAGCGAATGGAGTGCCTGCTCAATTGAAATATTTAAGTGTCATTGAAAGTCATTTAAATGCTAATATAACTTCTTGGGCTGGTGCTGTTGGTCCATGGCAAATAATGCCTGCTGAAGCTACTCGATTAGGCTTAAAACTAAATCCAATTGACGAACGTACCGATTATTATAAAAGCACAAAGGCAGCGGCTACTATATTAAAAGAATTGTATGCAAAATATGGGGATTGGTTATTGGTCGTAGCTGCTTATAATGGAGGTGCTGGTCGCGTGAGTCGAGCCATTGAAAAAGTAGGTAAAAAAGATTTCTGGAAAATCGAATATGACCTTCCATTAGAAACAAGGAATCATGTGAAAAAATTTATTGCCACTCATTATGTTTTCGAATCCGACGATCCTTCAGCCTACGATAAATGGAATTATGTAAATGGAGCATTAGACGAAGGAAAAACAAAACAAGGCAGCATATTATTGCAAACCCAATTTCAAGAAGTAGCAGTATCGGGCAGGTTTAAAATTAGTATGATAGCAAAATACTTAAATATTGACCTAAAGGAATTGGCTGGTTTGAATCCAAGATTTGACCAAATCGTATCATCTGGAAAAAAGTATGTACTAAAATTACCGAAGGGGTACTTAGAAAAATTTGAGGCCCATAAAAATGATATTTTACAGGCCTCTTTACAATCTTTATATGTTATTCAGGAGTAGTCGATTTTAAAAATCGTCATCGAACTCATCCTTCTCATCAAATAAGTCGTCCTCTAAACTTAAGTCGTCATCCAGACCAAGGTCATCGTCTTCATCTTGTCCTTTTTTACCTTTGCCTGCTTTTTTAGTTGATTTTTTTGGCATATCAAATTCCTCGAAATCGGGATCCCAAGCATCATCCTCTTCTGTTTTAGCCCAATCATCTTCGACATCATCCTCTTCATCATCAATGTCGTCATCAGCCTCAACTACTTTCTTTTTAGCTGCTGTTTTGCTTAGTTTTTCTGATTTATCAAAATCAGATTTTTTAGCAACGGACTTTTTTTCTTTAATTGTTTTTACTGCCATAGTTTATTGAAGATTACACTGTAAAATTTCAACCATTTTTTTTATTTGCCAAAAAAAAATGACTTTTTTTATTTTAAAAATTAAATTAAAATAACAATTTTTTGAAATTAAAGATGTATAATTTGATCTCTGCCAGGTCCATTTGAAACAAACTTAATAGGTACGCCTAAATAAGTATTTATATATTCAATATATGATTTCATGGTAGATGGTAAATCTTTGTCTGTTTTCATTTTTGTTGAGTCTGTATTCCAACCAGCCATTGTTTTCCAAACAGGAGTTACAGGTGTGCCAACTAATTGAAACGGTACATAGTTTATTTCCTTTCCTTCCATCTCATATGCTATACCTAAGTCTAAGGTTTCAAAAGAATCTAAAATATCCGCCTTAGTCATAATTATTTGTGTTACGCCATTAATCATGCAGGTATATTTAAGGGCAACTAAATCAATCCAACCGCATCGACGAGGTCTACCTGTTGTCGCACCAAATTCACTTCCAATTTTTCTTAATTCCTCGCCTTTTGCATCCTGCAATTCGGTAGGGAAGGGGCCGCTACCCACACGTGTACAATACGCTTTTGAAATACCAAATACTTCGCCAATTTGTTTAGGTGAAATACCAAGACCTGTACAAACACCTGCTGAAATAGTATTACTTGAAGTAACAAAAGGGAAGGTTCCAAAATCAATATCCAACATAGAACCCTGTGCGCCCTCAGCTAATACTTTTTTGCCTTTTGAAATTTGATCATTAATAAAATATTCGCAATTAATGATATTTAATGTTTTCAAAAATTCAATAGCTTCGAAAAACTCCGATTCCATTTCACTGATGTCTTCATTGAAATTATAGCTATCTAAAATTTTCTGATGCTTCATTCTTAAGGCAATGTATTTGCTTATGAATTTTTTATCCAATAAGTCGCCCACCCTTAAAGCGTTACGACCTGTCTTATCCATATAAGCAGGGCCAATACCTTTTAAGGTAGATCCAATTTTAGCTTCACCCTTAGATAATTCTGATGCCTTATCCAAAGCGCGGTGACTTGGAATAATTATGTTGGTACGCTCTGAAATAAATAAATTCTTTTTTACATCCACCCCCATGCTTGCAACAGCATCACATTCCTTTTTTAGGGTAACAGGGTCTAACACAACACCGTTACCTATAATGTTTATTTTATCTTGGTGAAATATGCCAGACGGAATTTGATGCAAAACCATTTTAGTGCCATTCACGTATAATGTATGTCCTGCATTTGGACCTCCTTGAAACCTTGCAATGATGTCATATTTTGGCGCAAAATAGTCCACTATTTTACCCTTGCCTTCATCGCCCCATTGAAGTCCTAAAATTACGTCTACCATATTTGATTGTTTGAGGTCACAAAAATAAGTCCTGTATATTGCATTACCTATTTATCCTAATATAAATTCTTAACATAAAATTCAACAAAATGGGGTGCTGTTTAAACAGCTTCTGCGTCAAAACGGTTTACTTGTTGTATGCCGTTTAAAGATTTTATTCTATCCACTAATTCTTCCAATTCTTCCTTATCATGAACATACACCTTGATGGTCCCTTCAAATAGTCCTTCCTTGGACTCGATGGTTAAGGCGGCAATATTAATTTTGAGTTCTCCACTAATGATATTAGTTATTTTATTAACCACACCAACGTCATCCATTCCAATAATGCTAAGTCCCGTTAAGAAGGATATTTCTTTATTTTTAGCCCACTTAGTTTTTACAACCCTATGACCATAATTTGCTAATAATTGAGTTGCATTTGGACAAGTTGTTCTATGTATGATAAGTCCTTTACCAGTACTCACAAATCCAAAAACATCATCGCCTGGTATGGGGTTACAACATTTTGCCAAATTATATTTTATCTGATCGCTGGATTCGCCAAAAATAATCAGTTCCGAATCTTTTTTGGATAATGGTTTATTCGGATTTATTTCTCCATTCGGCTCTACTATAACTTGAATAGGCTTTGGAGGTTCAATTTTATCACCCAAAACTTGAAATAATTTCAACTCTTTTAAATCAATATTTTTGGTAGCGATACGGTATAATAAATCAAGCTGACTATGTAACTTATAATAGTTCATAACCTGATCAATATTGAAAGGGTTATAAACTGCACCTATACCTTCTAATTTTCTTTGAAGGGTATATTTCCCTTCCTCAGCAATTATCTTTTTTTCCTCTCTTAAGGCATCCTTTATACTATTTTTTGCCTTGGCAGTTACAACACTATTTAACCAATCCTCAGAGGGTTTTTGTTTGTTACTGGTTATGATTTCAATTTGATCCCCACTTCTTAATTTATGACTTATGGGTACCAATTTATGGTTGACTTTTGCGCCGATACATTTTGAACCAATGGCAGTATGTATGTAAAAAGCAAAGTCCAATGCTGAACTATTGGTTGGCAACATTTTCACATCCCCTTTGGGCGTATAAACATATATCTCTTCAGCTAAGAAGGAAGTTTTAAAATCTTGTAAAAAATCAATTCCACCTTCATCCTGATTTCCAAGGGCTTCTCTAATTTGCATAAACCATTTATCAAAACGGTCTTCATTTTGATTTCCTTCCTTGTATTTGAAATGAGCCGCTAAGCCTTTTTCAGCAATCTCATTCATTCTTTTAGTTCTAATTTGAACTTCAACCCATTTTCCTTGTGGACCCATCACGGTTGTATGCAAAGCTTCATAACCATTACTTTTAGGATTACTCAACCAGTCTCTCAAACGTTCAGGTGATGGCAAATATTCATCAGTAATTAAAGAGTATACTTTCCAACATTCTTCTTTTTCTTTTTCAAGGGGGGCGTCTAGAATTACCCTGATCGCAAATAAGTCATAAACCTCTTCGAAGCTTACCCCTTTCTTTTTTATTTTATTCCAAATGGAGTGAATGCTTTTGGGTCTCCCGTAAATTTCAAAATCAATGCCTGTACTTGCTAATTTTTCTTTTAAAGGTCTTACAAATTCATTTATATATTTTGTTCTTTCCCTTTTTGTTTCAGCTAATTTTTTTGCAATTTCTTTATACGTATCAGACTCCAAATATTTCATGGATAAATCCTCAAGCTCCGTTTTAATAATATACAAGCCCATGCGATGCGCTAGGGGAGCGTATACCCAAATCGTTTCCGATGAAATTTTGAGTTGCTTTTCTTGTTTCATAGAGTCAAGCGTCCGCATGTTGTGCAGTCGGTCGGCAAGCTTGATTAATATAACCCTTGGGTCGTCGGTCAGGGTTAATAAAATTTTCTTAAAATTCTCTGCTTGTTGGCTACTGTTCGTATCCATTACAGTAGAAATTTTAGTCAAGCCATCAACAATTTTTGCTATTTCATTCCCAAATTCATTTTTGATATCATCCAATGTAATATCGGTATCCTCAACAGTGTCATGGAGTAAAGCGCAAATGGTACTTCGCACACCCAAGCCAATTTCTTCAACACAAATCATGGCTACGGCAATAGGATGAAATATATAAGGCTCACCACTTTTTCGACGCATTGTTTTATGCGCATTAGTGGCCATTTCAAATGCTGTTCGAAGTAATTCCTTGTCCCCCTTTTTAATTTTTGGTCTAAGTGCACGAAGCAGTGCACGATAATGACGAACAATTTCTTTTTTTTCTTGTTCTACATCTAAATTGTATTTGTTTACAATTACTGGGGTGATATTGTTTTCATTATGTTCCACTTATAACGAAATTACGTAAAACCACATGATTTTTACAAACAACAGCTAGATATTGTAACTTTGTTCACCTATGCCTTCAACGCCATCATCAACCATGTTTAAAGGAGCTCTTTTAAAAAGAGTTTTTTCTTTTATTGGGCCATTTCGTTTTATTTTTTTAACGAACCTGATTTTGGCAATTTTATTGGCGTTTGCAACCCCAGTTAGACCTTATCTTATTCAGCTAACAGTTAATATTTCGGTAGGAAAACAAGTGGTCATTCCTAATTGGGTTCACTTTTTTTTACCGGAAACTGCTTTTAGTGAAACGGTCAAATTAATCATTGCGATTACCATATTTCAAGTGGTTTTTATTTTGATTGAAACCATCATGAGGTTCTTTTTTTCATTTGGTATGGCATGGCTTGGTCAACAAGTGGTTAGAGATTTAAGAAATACGGTGTATGACAAAATAATGCATTGGGAAATGCGTCAGTTTGATAAAACCCCAATCGGTACTCTAACGACAAGAACCATTAATGACATTGAAAGTATTAATGATATTTTTTCAGATGGCTTGATTCCCATTTTAGCTGATTTATTAACCATCATAGTGACTTTAATTACTATGTTTTTAATTAATTGGGAATTAACATTGATTTGCTTAATTCCATTTCCAATCATTTTAATTGCCACTTATTTTTTTAAAGAAAGCGTTAATAAAAGTTTTATTCAAGTGCGTAATGCAGTAGCTGCATTAAATGCATTTGTGCAGGAACATATTTCAGGAATGCAAGTGGTTCAAGCTTTTGCAGCAGAGGAAAAGGAAATGCAAAAATTTGAAAAAATCAATGATAAGCATAAGTTAGCTAATATTAAAGCCATATTCGCATACTCTGTTTTTTTTCCTGTAGTGGAAGTTGTTTTAGCATTAAGTATTGGTTTAATTGTTTGGTGGGTCGCTGGTCAGTCATTGGATGCGGGATTACTGGTGGCCTTTATTTTATTTTTAAATCAAATATTTAGACCGCTAAGGATGATAGCTGATAAATTCAATGTGCTTCAAATGGGTATGGTTGCAGCAGAACGTGTTTTTAAAGTGCTGGATAATGAAGACGTTACTTTGGATAAAGGTCAATATGAACCGAGCATCATTCATGGAAAAATTGAATTTAAAAATGTGCATTTTGCATATGATGAATCTAATTGGGTATTAAAGGGAATCGATTTCAAGGTTGCTGCCGGTGAAACCATTGCATTAGTTGGCCATACGGGTAGTGGTAAAACTTCGATCATTAGTATTTTAAACAGATTATATCCTTATCAATCAGGTGAAATTATTTTAGACGGCCATCCTATTGAATCTTATTCCTTAAATCGTTTAAGGGCTTCGATAGGTGTAGTCTTACAAGATGTTTTTTTATTTTCCGGTTCGGTTTATGACAATATAACTTTACGAAATACTAATATTACAAAGGAGCAGGTACAGGAAGCTGCCAAAATGATTGGCATGCATGATTTTATTACGCAACTACCAGGCGGTTATGATTACCATGTAATGGAAAGAGGTGCCACCCTGAGTCTTGGCCAAAGACAATTACTAAGTTTTATTCGCGCGCTTTTATACAATCCTTCCATTTTAATTTTGGATGAAGCCACTTCGTCCATTGACACAGACAGTGAGTTATTAATTGAACATGCAATTGAAACACTTATTAAAGGGCGAACATCTATCGTGATTGCACACCGTCTTTCCACCATCCGAAAAGCCGATAAAATCATTGTATTGGATAAAGGGGAGATAGTGGAAATGGGGAGTCATCAGGAGTTATTACAATTGGGTGGTTTTTACACAGCATTGAATGAAATGCAGTTTGTGGAAAAAAAATAAATGGTATTTTATTAATGAATTGATTTTCAATAAGATACAATAATTTGCTTTTTTGAATTTGGGCTTAATTTCTATTAAAAATTACTTTATTTCAACTGCTTTATTCCTATCTTTGCCGCAAATTTTGAGCACATCATGTCCTTATTACGATTAAAAACTTTACTGGTAGCGTGTTTCAGCCTTTTTGCTGTGTTAAGTGTAACCAATTCATTTGCCAATGAAAATGCGGTTGCTTCGGAAGGCCATACTGCTAATGCTGAGAAAAAAGAAGGTGACTTTAATGTTACTGAAACGATATTGGAGCACATTAAGGACGATCATAGTTGGCACTTGTGGGGACATACTTCAATTCACTTACCAGTGATTTTGAAAACATCAAAAGGATTCGAAGTTTTCTCTTCTGAAAAATTCGTGAACGAGCATCATGAGCCGGTTGTTTACAAAGGCAATTTTGATTATAAATTAATTGAAGGCAAAACAAAGATTGTTGACGAAAGTGGAAATGTAAACGAGGAAGCAAGCAAACAACTTTGGGATTTATCTATTACTAAAAACGTAGCAAGCTTATTTATTTCTGTTTTCATTTTATTAGTGGTGTTGTTGAGTTCAGCTGCTGCTTATAAAAAAACGGGTGTTAAATCAGCCCCTAAAGGATTACAGTCATTCATGGAGCCCATTATTTTATTTGTAAGAGACGAAGTAGCTATTCCAAATATTGGTGCGAAGAAGGCAGGTAAATACATGCCTTTCTTGTTAACTATTTTCTTTTTGATTTTAACGAATAACTTTTTGGGTTTAATTCCTTTCTTCCCAGGAGGAGCGAATGTGAGTGGAAACATTGCATTCACTATGACATTAGCGGTGTGTGTATTTATTGTGGTGAATTTGAGTGCTAATAAAAGTTATTGGGAACACATTTTCTGGATGCCAGGAATGCATTGGAGTATGAAGTTGTTCTTAGCGCCAATTGAATTGATTGGTGTGTTTACAAAGCCTATTTCATTAATGATTCGTTTATTCGCGAACATTACTGCAGGCCACATTCTTGTATTAAGTTGGATTTGTTTAATCTTCATATTCAAAACGGTTTTTGCTTCTGCAATTGCAGTTCCTTTCGCAGTATTTATTGGTTTGATTGAGTTGTTGGTAGCATTTTTGCAAGCCTTCATTTTTACCATGTTAGCTGCAATGTATATTGGAATGGCAACTGAGGAGCATCATCACAAAGCACATGAAGGTGTAGCACATCACTAAAAATAATTTAAAGATTTTTTTCAATAACAATTAAAACGTAAAAAATGGTAGTAGGAAGTGTTGCCGCAATCG
>JACCDH011497708.1_pt1 | contig 10228 bp, 7 predicted proteins | sample 7442481 | NCBI WGS metagenome assembly JACCDH01 (sample SAMN15323433, study PRJNA562643) | freshwater metagenome | isolation source: river surface water | place: USA:Blue River Watershed | collected 2017-08-15
CTGGCAGTATGCCATCAGTTGTTAAAAAATGAAAAGGCGTGCGTTGCGCATAAGCATGAGTGAGTTTCTGTAATGCCTCTTTTGCAAAAGCAGCGCCCTCTACCGAAAATCCCATGTTTTCTAAGATGTTCATAATAATTTCACGGGCTTTATCACTACCATCCAGGACTAATACTTTGAGATTTTTGTCCACTTTGTGTTGACTATTTTTGTGTGGCTCAAATATTTGTGTGTTTGAGTCGATCTCTAATTGTAAGGTAACCCAAAAACAGGAACCATGTCCAATCTCACTGATTAGCCCGATGTCGCCACCCATGCGAGTAGCTAATTGTTGACAGATGGCAAGACCTAAGCCGGTTCCACCATAACGTCGAGTGGTACTAGCATCACCTTGATCAAATTTATTAAAAACGCGTAATTGATTTTCTATAGAGATTCCAATACCTGTATCGATCACTTCTATTTTAAATTCCGCGAGACGCTTATCAGTCAGAGCGTGTGAAGAGACTTTGATTAACACATAACCTTCACTAGTAAACTTAATTGCGTTGGCTGCTAAGTTGTAGATAATTTGGCGAATCCTACCTGGATCACCTTTGACTATTCTGGGAGCATCACTTTGGTATTCAATTAAAAATTTGATGCCTTTTTCATGTGCTTTAATCGCCATGACCTCAGCAGACTCTTCTAGAAGATGTTGAAAATTAAAAGAAATATTTTCCAAGATTAATTTATTGGCTTCAATCTTTGAAAAATCTAAAATATCGTTGATGATTTGTAATAAATTTCCTGCAGAATGCAGTATGAGTCCGGCAGTACTGCGATCTTTTTCATTTAAGTTGCTTTCCAGAAGAATCTCCGTCATCCCAATAATGCCATTCATTGGGGTTCGAATTTCATGACTCATGTTGGCTAAAAATTCACTTTTAAGGCGACTAGCGACCTCTGCCTCTGCCTTCGCTTGTTCAAATTCAAAAGTATATTGCTCAACTGCTTGCTGAATGACTTGTTTTTGACCCGAAAGTAAAATCACTAGTGATTGAATGATGCCTAGTGAAAACATGGTCATGGTTGCAAAAGTATGACCCAACCAAAAATTCATGCCTATCCAGCATAGCCATGTTGTCAAAAATACACCGATCAAAAATTGTTTACGCTTTTTTGAAAAATGTATCTCAGAATCTAAAATCACAAGTGTGATGGGCATGAAAAATAGAATGGCGGTGGCAATTTTTAACCATAGCAAGCCATAAAGCTCTAAGACGGATAAAATACTTTCTGTAAACCAAATGCTGTTGAGTGTGAGTAATCCGCCGCTCAAGAGGGGGGTGAAGAGTGCACTGATAGCCATGACTAAACAGACATCCAGTGCATTCAGTAATGGATTAGGTAAATGTACATACCGGTTGACAAGATAATGGCTTAGCCAAGCTTGCAAACTTAAAATCATCGAAAAACTAAATAACAACCAGAGAACAGATAAATCCCGCGTGAAAAACAGAGCCGAGAGCGCTAGGAATGCACCACCTAATAGGATACCTGGAATAAATCGCGTACCCAGTACAAAAATAATGCCCAAACTGAAGCCTGCTACCGAGAAATGTGGTAACAACCAAGTGGGTGCAAAATTAATCAGTAAATAAAAAATAGCAATGACCAGTGTGCAAACATGAGGGTGCTGTTTAATCATAGGTAGTTTTTTAATAAAATTTTTCATCATGATTCCTTATCAGACATATTGAGTGTAATCTTTAGTTTTTATCGCATCAGTGCGCATGCAAGGAGAAAATGGGATGCCAAAGGAGTGTGTGTGGATATTTGGTGGTGCGTCAGGCTTGGGTTATGCCACTGCAGAGCGATTACACAAGCGAGGTAATACAGTCACGCTCATTGATATTGCGCCTAGTACAGAGACTGTAGCCAAAAAGTTAGGCACTGCTGGTGTGCTCTGTGATATCACCAGTGAGCCTGCCTTAACAGATTGCTTAGAGAAGCTAGCAAAAAAACAAAAACCACGCGCCATCGTCAACTGTGCAGGGATTGCACCTGCCGCACGGATTGTCGGAAAAACAGGCCCTTGCGCTTTAGAAGCTTTCAATCAAGTGATTCAAATCAATTTGTGCGGGGCATTTAATATTTTACGCTTAGGTGCTTATCATATGAGTCAAAGTGCGCTTGACGCAGAAGGGCAAAGAGGGGTGATTATTCAAACAGCCTCGATTGCGGCGTTTGATGGGCAAATCGGCCAGGCTGCTTACAGCGCATCAAAAGGGGGGGTGGTGGCCATGACATTGCCCGCAGCTCGCGAGCTTGCTAGATTTGGCATTAGGGTCATGACGATTGCCCCGGGTCTTATGGACACGCCTTTGCTGCAGGGGTTACCTGAGGAGGTGCAGACCTCTTTGAAAGCAGGCACCCCATTTCCAAAGCGCTTTGGCAATGCATCAGAATTTGCGGCTTTAGTAGAGCATATTATGGATAATGCATTTTTAAATGGTGAGGTCATCCGTCTAGATGGCGCTTTGCGCATGGAATAAGTTTGTTGTTTGACTTTTTATTTGTAAGGATGTGGTCAATAGAGCCGTGGTTTATTATAATGGCGGCTATGTTTTGTTTCCAACCTGAGTGACACCATTATGCTTTATTTGCGAGCGATCCTAGGTTTGTTGGCTCTTTACTCCATTGCGTATTTATTTTCCGGCAACAAAAAAGCCATTAACTGGCGTTTGGTCATCATGGGTGTGGGATTGCAGATCCTGCTGGCAGTTTTGGTGATTAAAGTGCCTGGTGTCGCACAAATATTTGATGCTGTAGGACGCGGATTTGTGCAGTTGCTACAGTTCGCGGGTGATGGCGCACGCTTTGTGTTTGGTGGACTTGCAAAAAACAGTTTCACAGATCCCACAGCGAACCACAATTTAGGGTTTCTTTTTGCCTTTAATGTGTTTCCAACCATCATATTCTTTTCTTCGCTGACAGCAGGATTGTATTATCTCGGTGTACTGCAAAAAGTAGTTTATTGTTTTTCTTGGATATTATCACGCACGATGCGTTTGTCAGGACCTGAAAGTGTCGCCGCTGCGGCGAACGTTTTCTTGGGCCAAACAGAAGCGCCTTTATTGGTCAAACCGTTTATTAAGCACATGACGCGCTCGGAATTGCTATGCTTGATGGCCGGTGGGATGGCAACGCTATCGGGTGGTATCTTAGCGGTATATGTTTCTTTGCTGGGTGGCAATGACCCTGACATGCAGGTCAAATTTGCTACCTTTCTGCTGTCGGCTTCAATTATGAATGCTCCCGCTGCGATCGTGATCTCCAAAATACTACTGCCCCAAACAGACATGACTGAGTTGGAAGTCAACTGCCATGTCGATCAATCAGAAGCAGGTGTAAATGTAATCGATGCCGTATCAAATGGTGCAGCAGATGGGCTGAAATTAGCCTTGAATGTCGGTGCCATGTTGATTGCATTCATTGCGATGATTAGCTTGTTAAATTATTTGCTCGAGGATGTAGTAGGCTATTACTCAGGTTTAAACGCGATTATTGCGGACTCAACCAACGGTATCTTTTCTGGACTGAACTTAGAGTACTTATTGGGGCGTTTGTTTCAAGGATTTGCTTACCTAATCGGTATAGATTGGTCTGAAACATTACAGGTGGGTAGCTTGTTGGGGACTAAAACAGTCATTAATGAGTTTTTGGCCTATGAAAAGTTATCACAACTCATCACAGATAAGCAGTTAAGTGAGCATGCCGTTGTCATTTCAACGTATGCACTCTGTGGCTTTTCTAATTTTTCCTCGATTGCTATTCAGATCGGTGGTATTGGTGGGATGGCACCCAACCAACGTGCAAACCTTTCTAAACTAGGGCTGCGCGCGTTGTTGGCGGCTTCTTTGGCGTGCCTGGCTTCTGCAACGATTGCAGGGGCATTGATAGGTTAAATAGCTTGTCAGTGGCCGGTGCAGAGATATCGGCCACTGGATTTTTGACTCGGTGACTATTACTCTAAGCCAATCTAAACGTCAGCACCGTGAAAGCGAATCAATGCCCGTGGTCGATGCCCCGGCATTGATAAATGTTTGTTCAGTAATGCCATCACAGGCTTCATTTCTTCGGCTAGCGTATACGGTGGATTAAACACCATCATGCCGCTGCCAGTCATACCCACGCCATGACCGTCTGAAAAAGGACAAAACTCTAAGCGTAAGCAATCTTTGTTCACCGTAGCAGAAAGATTTTGTAAAAATTGCTCGGTTTGACGTCTTTCAATCACAGGGTACCAGATTGCATAGATGCCAGTCGAAAATCGTTTGAGTGCCGGCAGTAACGCTGTCTGTATTGTTTGGTATTCTGTTTTTACCTCATAGGACGGATCAATAAGCACTAACCCTCTTTTAGCGAGGGGAGGTAGCATGGCTTTGAGTCCTTGATATGCATCCATTTGCGCTACGCGTGTGCGTGGTAAATCAGTAAAACGTTTCTTTAATAATGCAAAGTCTGTAGAGGGCAGCTCGGACAGCGGTAGGCCAACTCGTGGACGGCGTAGTAATTCAGCAATTTGAGGGGAGCCTGGATAGAGGCCCAGCTTGTCATTTGGATTAATTTGGCGCACCAGATCAACGTATTGACTTAAAAGGCCTTGAGGTAGCTTGTGCTGATACAGTCGACCAATACCAAGTTCAAATTCTCTGGTTTTTTGTGCCTCTTTACTGGATAAGGCGTAGAAACCTGCGCCTGCATGGGTATCGTGGTAATCAAAAGGAGTGTCTTTCTTTTTGAGATAATTCAAAATGGCAATTTCTACGACATGTTTGAGCACATCTGCATGACTGCCTGCATGGAAACTGTGGCGATAACTTAGCAATGTGAGTACCCTAAATGGATTTTTAGGGATTATGGCAGGGTCAATAGTACAGCGTCAAGACAAATACGCTCGCTGGAGGCGAGGTTAGACCGCTGCGGGGCCCTGCACGCTTAAGCGCCATAGCGGGTTAAGTATCTTGGGTATATCAAAGCAAAGGGATTTGAGTCTATGTGGATTAATCTGTTAAAACCCCAGTTTTTTCTAACTCACGCGCGATAATAAGGTGTTGAATTTCATTGGTGCCTTCGTAGATCGCACAGGCTCGGATATCACGGTAGAGGCGCTCTAGGCCGTATTCACTCAGGTAGCCATATCCACCTAGGATTTGAATGGCGTCTCGGCAGATTTGTTCGCCAACCTCCGTGGCAAAGCGCTTTGCCATAGCGGCGTGTAATAACGCCTGATGCTGACTATCTGCGCAAATTGCCGCATGCCATGTCAGTTGCTGGGCCGCTTTTAACTGTGTCGCCATTTCACTTAAGCGAAACTGGATTGTCTGATGCTCATACAGTGGTTTGCCAAAGCTCTGTCTCTCTAATGCATAGGAAAAACTTTTTTCTAGTGCTGCTTTTGCAATGCCAATGGCTTGAGAAGCAATGCCGATTCTGCCACATTCTAGTTGACTGAGTGCAATCTTATATCCCATCCCAACTTTACCTAACAAATGATCAGATGGTATTTTTAAGTTGTTCAGGCTAATTTGTGCGGTTTCTGCAGCAGATTGTCCCATTTTTTTCTCAATGCGCATCACTTCATAACCTGCGGTTTTAGTGGGTACAATAAAGCAAGAGATCCCATTTTTACCGGCCTTCTTATCAGTCTTAGCAAAGACAATCGCAATGTCTGCATGTTTACCAGAAGTAATAAATTGCTTGGTGCCATTTAAGATATAATGATCGTCTTGCAAGACAGCGGAGGTTTGTATATTACTGGCATCAGAGCCTGCTTGTGGTTCCGTCAGACAAAATGCACCTAATAATTTGCCTTGTGCCATAGGTTTTAAAAACTGATTTTTTTGCGACTCACTGCCAAATTTTAAGATGGGCAAGCATGCGACTGAGTTATGCACACTGACGATCGTTGCGACAGACGCATCTCCTCGAGCGATTTCTTCAATGGCAATCGCGTAACTGAGATGATCACTTTGACAGCCACCCCATGTTTCAGGGACCATCAAGCCAAGAAACCCTAAATCTGCCAGCTGGCGGATGGCTTCGATGGGAAAAATGGACTCCTCAGCCCATCTAGCGCTGTTAGGCATCAAATAATTATTGGCAAATTGTCGTAAAGTTGTTTGGATTAATTTGTGCGAGTCATCTAAAATCATGCTTCCCTGCTGTTCAGTTGAGGTCATTTCACTTTATGATGACAATCGCGGTATAACTATCCTACTAAGGACTGTCGTTTGTTCATCAGTTGTTTGGCCATTTTGAGAAAGGATACACCCTATGTCAAATGATTTTGATCTCTTTGCCTATGCAATGGAGCAAAAGTTTGGTGACGTGCACTTCAAAGTTGATCCTAAAACGGGATTAAAAGCCATCATCGCTATTCACAACACAAATCTGGGGCCATCATTAGGGGGATGTCGTTTTAAAGCATACAGTCATTATCATGACGCAGTATTTGATGCCATGCGCTTGGCACGAGGCATGTCTTTAAAATCTGCATTGGCTGACTTACCCTTGGGTGGTGGTAAAGCTGTCATCATTGAGCCCCCCAAACCTTATAATCGCATTGAGCTACTGAGATCATTTGGTAAATTTGTCAATGAACTGAAAGGGCGCTATATCACCGCAGTGGATGTGGGCACCAATGTCGCCGACATGGATATTATTTATCAAAATACCTTATATGTGACTTGCACCAGCGCGTATGAAGGCAATGGGCCTAGTAATCCAGCTGCGCTCACTGCTCTCGGGGTCAAGCAAGGCATCAAAGCAGGATTACAATACTATTTCGGTAGCTCAGAGGTTGCAAATCGCCATATTGCAATCCAAGGAGTAGGCAGTGTGGGTTATTTATTAGCTGAAATGCTCTTTCATGAAGGCGCAAAATTAACCGTCTGTGATGTGAATCCACAAGCTGTGAATCAGTGTGTACAAAAATTTGGGGCGACAGCATGCTCATTAGACGAAATCATGCAACTAAAGTGTGATGTGTTATCGCCTTGTGCGCTTGGGGCAATTTTAACTAAAGATAGCATCCCGCTGATCCAAGCACCGATCATTGCTGGTGCCGCCAATAATCAATTAGAGACACCAGAAGATGGGGCAAGATTAGCAGCACGAGACATCATTTATGCACCCGATTATGTGATTAATGCGGGCGGTATTATCCATGTTGCTTATCAATACCAAGGTAAAAATTATGATCGTATCATTGAGAAAGTCAATGATATCTACCATACTACGTTGAATATTTTAAATAAATCAAAAGAACTCAAAAAACCCACCAGTGATGTGGCAGAGCAATTGGCGCTAGAAAAATTATGCATGCAGGAAGGGGCCCTCTCGTGAAGGAACACATTGTTGCGCAGTTTGAAATTAAGTTTTCACGTTACTTAACGGCACTGGGTGAGCTTGAAAATACGCCGCCTGCTTTTCTAGAGGATACGACGCTGCTCTTAAAATTGTACCGCATGATGGTGCAGACTCGTTTATTTGATAAAAAAGCCATTGCCTTACAGCGTACAGGCAAAATGGGTACCTATCCTTCCACTTTAGGACAAGAGGCCATTTGTGTGGGTATTGGTGCAGCCATGCAACCACAAGATGTCTTATGTCCTTACTATCGTGAGTGTGGTGCACAGTTTTGGCGTGGTGTGGCCATGGAGGAAATATTATTGTACTGGGGGGGGGATGAATCCGGCAGTGATTTTCAAGGTCCGCGAGAAGACTTTCCCATTTGTGTACCCATTGCAAGTCAAACTTTACACGCAGCGGGTGTTGCGCTGGCTTTTAAAATCCGCCAGCAACCTCGTGTGGCAGTGACGACCATCGGGGATGGTGGCACATCCAGAGGCGATTTTTATGAGTCTATGAATGCCGCAGGCACTTGGCAGTTACCCGTGGTGTATGTAGTCAATAATAATCAATGGGCTATTTCTGTGCCTAGAGAAAAGCAGACTCGTGATCAAACCATTGCACAAAAAGCGATTGCCGCAGGGATTGAAGGGGTGCAGATTGATGGGAATGATGTGTTGGCAGTGACCGATGCAGTCTCGAGGGCAATTGCTAAAGCGCGAGCAGGCCAGGGGCCCACGGTGATTGAGGCCTTGACTTATCGCTTGTGTGATCATACAACGGCAGATGATGCCAGTCGTTATCGCGCTGAAGAAGAAGTCGAAATGCACAAGCAAAATGATCCTCTGCAGCGTTTCCGTACTTATTTAGCATCCAAAAATCTTTGGGATGAAGGCAAAGAAAAAGCATTGTATCAGGAGATACAGGGCCTCATAGAAGCGGCTGTGGCACGTTATTTACAAAAGGCCACTGCACCACAGTCTGACATGTTCGAGTACTTATATGCGACATTACCTGATGCGTACTTGGAACAATATACCGCACTCTGTCAAAAGGATTGACATGCACATGACCGCGATTACCTTAATTGAAGCAGTGACACAAGCATTGGCGTACTCGTTAGAGCACGATCCTGACGTTATCATTTTTGGTGAGGACGTAGGGGGCAATGGAGGGGTTTTTAGAGCTACGGCTGGATTACAGCAACGCTTTGGTGAAAATCGTGTTTTTGACACCCCTTTATCAGAAAATCTCATTGCAGGACTATCCGTAGGGCTGTCTTCCCAAGGCATTAAGGCGGTGGCTGAAATTCAATTTTCTGGATTTATTCATGCTGCCATGGATCAATTATTTTCACATGCCTCGAGATTGCGTAACCGAACCAGAGGGCGCTTAAGTTGCCCCTTAGTGATTCGTGCCCCCTCTGGCGGCGGTATTCATGCGCCTGAGCATCATTCAGAAAGTTTAGAGGCATTATTTGCGCACATGCCTGGCTTGAAAGTGGTAGTGCCCAGTTTGCCGCAACAAGCGTATGGGTTATTGTTGGCAGCCATTCGCGATCCTGATCCTGTGATTTTTTTTGAGCCTACACGCGTGTATCGTAAGGTCAAACAAATTGTACCAAATGATGGGAAAGCACTGCCCTTAGAAACTTGTTTTATTCATCGTGTTGGCACGGATATTACTTTGGTTTCTTGGGGTGCTATGATGTATGAGACACTACAAGCCGCAGATCAGTTAGCACAAAATGGTGTTTCTGCAGAAGTCATCGATGTAGCGACCATTAAGCCTTTAGACATCAATACCATTTTAGAATCTGTTGAAAAAACAGGGCGCTGCGTGATTATTCAAGAATCCACACTCATGTGTTCAGTGGCCAGTGAGATTGCGGCGCAATTAGCAGAGTACGGCCTGACGAGTCTGACAGCCCCTGTTAAGCGTGTAAGTGGGTATGATACAGTCATGCCTTTATATCGATTGGAAGATAATTATATTCCTTCAGTGGAAAAAATTATTTCTGCAATAAAAGAAGTGATGGAGTACGCGTGAAAACATTTAAATTACCTGATTTAGGCGAAGGGTTGCCAGATGCAGAGATTGTAGAATGGCATGTAAAAGAAGGGGATACCGTTGAAGTTGATCAACTTTTGGTATCCATGGAAACAGCAAAAGCTGTGGTAGAAGTGCCATCACCCTATCAAGGGAAGATTCTAAAATTATGTGGCCAACCAGGTGATATCATTGAGACTGGTTCTCCGTTAGTAGAGTTTACAGATGCCAGCGGGCGTCAAGATACCGGTACTGTTGCCGGGAATTTAGAGGCGGGTGAGCAAGTGATACATGCTTCTCCTGAAATTGCTAACGCAACACACCGCAGCGAGGCAGTCAAAGTCACACCCGCAGTGAGGGTATTGGCCAAACGACTGAATGTGGATTTAAGCCAGGTGACACCAACCGGACCTAAAGGATCGAGCACAGCGGATGATATTCAAGCTTTTGTGGGAGCAAAATCCAATACTGTTTCGAGTACAAAAGCAGCATATGCTGAGCCTTTACGGGGTGTAAAAAGACAGATGGCACTGGCGATGAGTAAATCTCATCAATCAGTTGTGCCTGTTACTGTGTTTGATGAGGCTGATGTAACCAACTGGATTCAGACAGATGACATTACAGCACGCCTGATTCAAGCCATTGTGTTTGCAGCTCAGCAAGAACCCAGTTTAAATGCTTGGTTTGAGGGCGAAGGACTCTCTAGGCAACTACATAAACAGGTGCATTTGGGATTGGCTATGGATACGCCAGATGGTTTATTTGTGCCTGTGATCAAAGA
>JACCDH010561584.1_pt1 | contig 10225 bp, 11 predicted proteins | sample 7442481 | NCBI WGS metagenome assembly JACCDH01 (sample SAMN15323433, study PRJNA562643) | freshwater metagenome | isolation source: river surface water | place: USA:Blue River Watershed | collected 2017-08-15
CTTCTGATGTGGTCTACGGTTGCTGTTTCAAGGCTTTTAGAGAGAAATAAACTGACTCTGCAGGATTTTGATTTCTATGAAATACATGAAGCTTTTGCGGGCCAGGTTCTCTGCACCTTGAAAGCGTGGGAAGATCCCAAATACTGCAAAGAAGTTCTTGGCCGTGACAAACCGATGGGATCAATTGACCGCAATAAAATGAACGTTAAAGGTGGAAGCTTGGCCCTCGGGCATCCTTTCGCTGCAACAGGTGGAAGGATCGTTGCAAGTGGAGCGAAAATTCTTAAGGCGCATGGGAAGGGACGTCTCCTCATTAGTATTTGTACTGCTGGAGGGATGGGAGTTGCGGCTATTATTGAGAGATAAATTTAAGTGAGATTGAGGGAGGACATGATTTATTGTCTTCCCTCATATCGGACAAATATTTTGGCATCATCTCAACCTAAAGAATATCAATTTCGCCAGTCTCCCCGTTCATCTTAATCTTCATTCCAGATTTCAAAATTTCAGTCGCGTTTTTAACATTAATAATGCAAGGAATCCCAAGTTCTCGGGAAATAATGGCCGCATGAGAGAGCATCGAACCTTTCTCAATGATGATGCCTTTCACACCCACAAAGAAATACCCCCAAGCAGGATCCGTTCTTTCTGCGACGAGGATTTTGTTTGCTAAAGAGGGGGCCTGATTGAGATCACGAACGACCTCTACCTCTGTTTCGACGACGCCGCTTGAGCAAGGAATTCCTCGCAGAGAATTTTTGTTAAAGAGGTTTGAGCTAAGAGAGAGTTTGTTCACATTCGTTAAGTCGTTAATCAAGATCCGGTCAGGCAGTTTAAGACCAGAAAATGCAGAGAGATGTTTTTTTCTGAGTTCGATGAGCTCTGTCCAGTAAGAAGGTCCGTAAGTATCGTAGACCAGGGAGCGGACTTCATCGAAGGTGAAGTAGAAAATATCTCCTTGCTCACGGATGTATTTTTTATTAACAAGAATATCGGCGAGCTTCAAAAAAAGCGATCGCGACAGGCCTTTGATACGGACTCGGTCAAAACGAGCATCTTCTCGGAAAGAAAGAACCTGAGTCGTCTTTTTAAACAAAGTAGTGAAGAGGCAGTAGCGGATCGGTTTTTTGATGAACTCAGCACGAAACTCTCTTCGCGCAGTCTCACTCTTTTCCTTTTCTCTGGTTCTTTGAATGTCGCGAGAAATATTTGCCTTCGCATACTCGAGGATGAGTTTCATCGTTGTCGTCGGGTTTTCTCTTGCGGTTGGCACTTCCATTTTCATTTCCCACTGGGAGCGATCTCCGTAGAGATCAAAGTGTTTTTGGAGTTTATCAAAGAACTCGCTAAAACGTGGTTCTCTTTGAAAGCTCTCTTCTAAGTAGCTTTCAAGGTCTTTATTTTTTTGGACGATTTCTGCAAGCTCAATCAGTGAGTAGATGGCCTTAGAGCTTTCTAGTTCTTCACGATTAGAGAGTAAATCGTTGTATAGCTGTTCTCCATTTCCGGGGATAATTTTTAAAGCCTCTGAACGACAGACCTTATTGAGAACGGAGGAAAAGAAATCGTTGAATAATGGAATTTTGATGATGGACAGAAAATCATTATCCAGTTGATCAATGAGTTTTATGATTTCAAAACTACTCCGGGCCTCGGCCGAAGCTTTCAAATATTTTTCGTAAAGCTCGCTGAATTCCCGTTTGTATCTTCGTTGATGAGTGGAGGACTTGAAGTAAAAGCTAACGAAGGTTGGTAGGATTCGACCGAGGATAGCAATTTTCTGAAGAAAAGTTCTCTCAGGTATTTTGATGACACTACTTGTGTTAATCCCTACCATCTCATTAAAGCTCTGCACTGCCTTTTCGGCACCGAAAGGAAGGAGAGTGTAGATCGCATACCAGTGATTTAGGTTGTAGTAAATTTGTCCCCCCCAATGGCCAATCAATTGATCGACTTGATTCTGGATATGGGCCCAGTCTTTATCGTGAAAGCCAATGAAGCGCAGGAGATTTTTGAAGTTCGTCGAATATCCTCGTGAGAGAGATGAATAAGTGAGTGGGCCTGAAAAACCGGGATAGTTTTCTGCGATATTGCTGTTATCGAAAATCAGGATACTCTTTTTTGAGGGCAGCGTGGTGATGGGCCTTGCTTGAAGTATAAAGAGCTCTTCACCTTTGAAGGTGTACTCAACATCAAGGAAATGATCTGTATGCGTGCTTAAGATGACGGAGACGGTCAGAAGTTTTTCAATCTCGGACTGACTAAGTACAGAGATTGTTTGTTGATGGGCCGGAACAATTTTTCTTTGGATCGTCTTATCTTCATACACGAGGAAGTGTTTTTTCTCGTTGATGATGCTTTCTTTGATTTCGAAGTTCTCAATCACATATCGGTCAGTATCCGTTTGCTCATCGACGATTCCTTGGCCAAGTCCAAGTCCTGCGACGATGATCTGTTCGGACATTCTCCCCGTGGGATCGGCCTGGAAGAGAACTCCAGATTTTTCTCCGTTAATCATCTCCTGGATAACAATATCCATTTTTAAATGTGTCCAGGAAATCTCTCTATCTCTACAGTACTGCAGGGCCTTCGGAGCAAAGAGTGATAACCAAACTTCTTTAATGTCTTCTTCCATATCAGTCTGAGAAAAAAGTTTTGACTCAAAAATTCCAGCAAATGAATGCTCCGGAGAATCTTCTAACAGGGCGGAAGAGCGGATAGCGTAGTAGGTCTGGGGTTTTTGCTCCAGTGGCCGCTTTAAGTGGACAGTCTGGATGAAGGCCCGAGCTTTCTTTAGCACTTCATCCTGGTTTGTTCCAGCGAGAGAGGAGACTAAATCCGCATAGAGTGCGGGATCTCCTGAGTCTACTATCTCTTGATGAGTTACAGCACTGAAGGGAGGAACATTTAGTTTAAGAGAACTTAAAAATTTTAGAGATCCATATTTACCGGAGAACATTATTGGACCACCACTTTATAAATAAGAAATCCTATTGGAATTAAAAGATGTAAGGCCATATAGACTTCTGCAATGGGTTTTAAGTTCTTAAGACGAGGCCTTAGTCCGTGCATGAGAATAACCACAAGTAGGGCAGTATTCAGAAGAAGAAGTGGAGTGCAGAGGAGGTCCATGAATTCAAACAGACCAAGCATGAGAAAATTATTTAAGATGGTTAAAACCACCCACAAGGCACCGAAGGCGAGGGAGCCTTTAAAGCCGAGCATCGTTGAATAGATTTGATAGCCGGGCATTTCATCTTGAGGGAGGTAAGTTTTTCTGAGGATTTCCCAGGTAAACCCGGGAAGTACTATAAAAGCGATGAGAGTGCACTTCTCTGCGAGATCCCAGGACACACCGAGATCATTTAATAGATAAATCTCTGTGTACCAATAGAGAAAGAAACCGACCGGGGCATGCGTGATAAAGGCGATGAGCCTATTTTTTGAAATGATTTTTTCCATGAAAAACCATTTCCCCATAAGAACAGTGAAGACAAAGGCGAGCAGAAATTCTTTCAGGGCCGATGGAAAATAGAAGTTAAAGAGCAGAGAAAAGGAGCTCAGTCCCATGAGCATGACTTTCAAGTCCGCCAGAAAAAGTCGGCCTGAAGGGATCGGTCTGTCTGGGAAAAATTGTTGGTCTGTTTTGAAATCTTTAAACTCATCACTCACTCGGTAGTAGAGCAAAAGGAGAAATGTGCTAAAGGCCGGGATCAAAAAGTTCCATTGAAAATTTGTCAGTTTGAAATCAAGCATGAGTACAAGATAAATAAAGAGTGTGACGACGACTGAAAGAAAGAGCCGTGAGACAGGTTCAAGCTGCTCCTTGCAATAACACATGATCCTATCAGCAAAAGTCATGCATACACCTTGTAGTTGAAAGTTATTCAACTACAAGTTTAGCATATAAAGAATGTCGGCAAACAAGATTGTTAGAAGAGTGGAATGTTCGGATTTATGGGTGTTGCCGGAGCTGACTGGTGAATAAAAAAGTAATGATCAAACTGTTCCGATGGAACTCCCCACATACCTCTTTGACTTGTTTCGTTATGCATCCAGTATTCAACTTTGAGTGGTGAGCTGTCTAAGATACAAGTCTTTGGACATAACTTTGAGAGTTGGAAATCAAGGGATTGCTCGTCGGTTGGAATCGGGTACTGTCCATCCCTAATACTTTGCAGATCAAGTCCACCCACCCCTATGGCCACGTACCTAGGACCAAGATTACCTCTTAGAATTTCTCCAGAGGAAGTAAAAACTCCTCCAGGATAGTTTTCAGATGGAGTGATAACGTCGCTTCTCATCGCACTCATTTTTTTACCCACATGAACGTTGTGGGCAAGGAAGAGAGTTTTTTTATGAGAGAGTTTTCTTAAAACCTGACGGGCCTGCATTGCATCCCTGAGGTTCATGGCCGTAAAAAATTGAAGGTACTGGGTATCGCTTACTTTTTCTCGTGTGATGGACGAATCGATGACACTTAGGACATGAGAATAAAAGTCCTGACCAAACTTTTTAATGAGATCGTTTTTTTTCTCTTCCACAGTCCAAGTGAGCCAGGTCAGAGAAGACTGACAAAGAGTTGTTTTCGCAGGATCAAGTTTGAGGTTATCAAAGTAATAAGTGCGGTACGGATCAGTTCTTGATTCCTCTCGCGAGTTGACGTTCCAAAGATAGCAGTTTCCTACTGCGCGATTGAAATATTTATCGGCTTCAGCTCCAAGGTTCATTTTCTGAAGGAGAGTGTAGAGTTCAGCTTTAAGAACCCAGTGATCATCCCAAAGATCGATCCCAGACAAAGAAATTGGATCTGTTGGGTGGGCAAAGTTCCATTCACAGCTCCAATGAACGAGATCAAAAAATTCCTGCTGGCCATAAATCATAGCATCCAGAGCACTATTCGCGATAGTCGCAAGCTCCTGACGTGAGGGCCTTTTTTCGGTACAGGCAGTAATTGTCTTAGTGAGTGGGGCCGTTTTGACTAGAGCACCCTCAATCAGAATCTGACGGAAGTTGTGTTCAGTGATGAAGAATTTTGATAAGAAGCTCCTTTCGCTGTGAAACGCCGCCACTCCATGACCACTTTCTCCAAGGGCAATAACATCGGCCTTAAGAATATTTTGACCATACTTTTTCAGATGAAGAGCAAGTTTTTCAGTTCGTTCTGCTTCGTTAACTCCATCAAGATCAGTGTAGAGAAGAGGTTCACGAGCAAACGAGGTATCGAGGCTAAGAGCAAAAAGAAGTGTTAAGAATAAAATGTTCATGAAGCTAATTACAGAATAAAGCGTGTCGTGGAGCAAGGTTCAGTGCAACACTAACAATCACTTACATCCTATGAGAGGAACTGCGTGACTTGATCTGAACTCATCATCCCACTTTGACGTCTGACTTCTTTTCCGTTTTTAAAAAGAATCGTACAAGGGATGCCTCGAATACCTAGCTCATGAGAGAGTTGTTGCTCAGCTTCGGTATCGATTTTGATGAAAATCACATTTTTATTTTTAAGAGAAGCCTTTTCATATTCGGGCCCGTAAGTCCTGCAAGGACCACACCAGCTGGCCCAAAAATCAACCACAACAGGGAGCTCTGCCTTAGCAAGAATTTTTCGAAAATTTTGAGTGTTGATATTCGCCACAAGCCCATGGAGAGAAATGTTGCCTCCACATTTTCCACAGATAGGTTTCTGACCGAGGGCCTTTTCAGCTGAGATTTTATTTAGGGCATTGCAATTTATACATTCGGCGAAGTGATTATTCATACCCTTGATCTTATAGCTCCTTTTTTTAATTGTAAAACTTGTAGGGGGATGATAATAGGCGCAGATGAAAACCTTCTGTTTAATTCTCGTTTCTCTTCTCTTTCACACGGCACTTTATGCGAGTGCACTGCTCGTGAAAGACGAGGGGAAAAAAAGCATAACGGTGAAGTCTCATCTCTACCTCTACGGCTTAGTAGATAAGGGACTTGCACAAAAAATTGCCGTAGAAATTAATCAGGTATGGAACGAGGGTCATCCCCAAGTCTTGATCTCGAATGTCCGGTATGACCTGATTTTTAAAGTGACCACTTCAGTTTCTAATTTAAATGAAGTGCGGACCCTCGCAGAGCAGAGTAACCCCGAATTCAATTTTATCCGGATCATCTCGGGACCTAATTCACACATCACAGCTTCTTTCATCGTCGGTCATACCAATTCAGGGGTATGGCTTAAGTCAGATAACCTAGGAGTAGCAAAAACTTCGGCCCATGAATACGGCCATACTTTAGGTCTCAAGCATCCTGAAGGTGACTCCTATGTTGGGATTCCGAGAATCATGATCACACGTTACTATAATCAAAACCTTGATTTACGAGACAGAAAAGTCTTAGATATTGATATCCAGGAACTCGGAATCACCGGAGCGACGAAGACTCTTGGGCAATTCAACCGCACTTTCTTTTTTGATGAGGAAGGAAATTTTCTTCCGTTCTAATTCGATCAAAGCCCGATCATCATCCGCCAAGTAGCAGGTTTTTCTTTGAGCCCGTATTTGAAATCGGAACGGATCTTCTCAGGAGCAACGTAGGTCCCAAACAATCGATCCCAGATACTAAAGACATTCCCAAAATTTTTATTCTGTGTTCCCATCTGAGAGTGATGGGGGTGATGAAAGTCAGGAGTGACTAAGATGTAATGAAGCGGTAACCAAGCGGGGAGAGAATAATTTGAGTGCGTAAAAAAATTTGAGAAAACTCCAAAAGAAAAACCTAGACCGAGTTCAATCACACTAAAGTTGAATAGATAAAATCCTACCATCACCTGTGGAAAAGCATAAATGAAGGCGTGCATGAAGCTCGTTCGAAAGCCTGAGAACCAATAGAGGGCTTCGGCCGAGTGATGAAACTTATGGGTCTTCCAGAGGAAGTTATTTTTATGCATCCCTCGGTGAATCCAATAGAGAATAAAGTCTGATATAAAGTGGGCGAGTATGATCTTAACAAGGAAAGGCCATGTTTGAGTGGCCTCCATTATACCAAGTGCTTTGAAATGAATTTGATCAAAAAAAGTCGATGCCGCCAGTCTTGAAATATTGACGGAGATGATAATAAGCACAAATGCCGCGATATCCAGTTTTAGGTGTGATTTAACTTCGAGATTTTTGTGTTTAGGGAAGTATCGTTCTAGCGCTACAAAAAGAAGCGCAAAAATGATAACAAAAAACGTTTCGATATCCTGGTATTTAAGATTTTCTAGCATGCCCAATGATAGCATGACTCTTTTCTAGCGTGCCCAACGTTTTTGATAAAAAAGTGTTACCGATTTAGTCAAAGAGGCATTAAGAGGAGAGCCAAAAATGGTCTGATCACTGTAGCTCATGACTATACTTTGGTTTTCTGGGAGCATATAGCTTAACAACGCGGAACCGGAGGCATAACGCTTGAGAGATCCCTCGGATGAGGTTGTTCCGATCACATCTGTCGGAGCTTCATAAAACCAACTGATGAGAGCACCGATACGAAGTTTGTTCCAGTTGTGCCCTCCACCGATGCTTGCGCTCCCACCGTAACTTGGTTTCACTGTGCCTTTAGTGGTGCTGTTTGAAACTGTTTTTGGAAAAGAGTAATGTCCTTCAATATTCGAGTTGGCGTCCCAGTTTCCCCATTTCTTTGTAAAAACGTTCCCTGCACCAAGTCCCCAAAATCCTCTTCCTCTTGAGTCTAAACCACTACCGTCTTTGGACTCGTAAATTGATCGGCCCGTGGGAGTGATGAGTGAAAGGTAGCCAATCCCTTTAGGTCGCCAAGGATTATAATCCCAGTCAGGAAGATACTCATACCCAAGCTGAAGGGAGATATCACCAAGGCCCGCTGAACTCCCTGATTGCGCTCCTTCGCGAGTCCGTTTTTGGTACGGCATAGAGATCCCAAATTGGTAGCGGTCATTAAAGATATGGGCCCCTTCAATTTTGTAGGTTTCGGTGGCGTCTTTCTCTTGACGTTGCCGCCAGTCTCCATTGGCAAAAACTTCGGTATGAATTTTAGCATAGCTGTAGCTGGTTGCGATTTGCGCTTTGTCCTCGGAGGTAATAATGGAGGGGATTGTGAATCCGGCCCCGCAGCAAGGGGCAGCGATGCTCTTAAGGGGAGTAAGGAAAAGAAGAGAGCTAAATAGTAATTTGCTGTATCTGTTCTTCAACGACATCATCGCCTCTTTTTAGTTGGTACCTGATGTCCCAGGGGCCTGGCATAATAAAGAAAATATCTGTGGCCTTGTACCGGCCAATATCAACTCTTTCTATCGTAACCGGCGAAGAGCCATGACCCATGCTAGACATCCATAAAATTATATGTGGAGGATGAATAGGATCGATGAATCGTGCGGCATCGTTTTTGTCAGTAAAACTGAGCTCCATTGAACCAAAGTTACTTTCAGAGGGGAGATCAATCCACTTGGTTTGAAGGCAAAGATCTTCGCTTGAGAAAACGAGACCACACTGGGCCGAGAGAGTGTCTTTTTTTTCGGAAAGACCATCAACATAGTTCGGTTTAGCGCATGATACGAGGAAAAGACCGAAGAGAAGGAAAAAAAAGATCTTCATATTAGTTTCTCGCTATCTCGCATCCCAAAACTCGGGTTTTTGAAAGCTTGATCTTCTGTCCTAGTTTCGTCGCACTGAGGGCATCTTTTAGGTAAAACTCCTCGGCCTTCTCAGGGTTAGATGATGAAGTCACACCACCCTCGTAAAGGATCTCCCCCTTTGGATTTACCACAAAAGAGTGAGGAGTTCTGTTGGCCTTAAACTCATTGGCCCACTTAGAGTCTTGATCCTTTACAACTGGGAAGGGAAGACTAGCAAGCTTGAAGTAACTAAGTGCTGTTTCTGGTTTTTCATCTGCGTTAGAGTGCACGCCAATGAACTCAAAATCTGGATTCTCTTGATGTAGTTTTTTTAGGTATTCTACATGTGCATTCGAACATGGACAGGTACTTGATAAAAAAACAATGACATGGTTTTTGGAATTGCTCTGCCACTTAAGTGAGATGACTTTATCATCTAAAATAGTCTTGGCCTCAAGTGGAGGAAGTGCGTAAGCAAATGATGTGGCGCATACAAAAAACAAACCAATAAGAAAGTTCATATTGTCACTTAATCAACTCAAAAGAGTTTGTTATGATCGTCTAAAAAAGGATCGTGAATGAAATTGTTAGCTATTATGGTGCTTCTAGTGGCCTTTGGCCAGAGTGTGTTTGCAGCAGTTACTCCAGAAAAAGTTTGTTCTGAAAAAACTACAGTCTGCGCTTCTTACGAAACTGAAATTCCTTTTGCAACCAAACAAGAAGGAAGATTTAAGCTTGTGTTGGAGTCACTTGACGGGAAAGAAGTCTCTCTCGTGAAGGCCGACCTTTGGATGCAGATGGGATCCCACGGCCACGGGTCTTCACCCTTAAAAATAACCCCCGTTGCGCCTCAAGAGTTTGATGTGACTAAGGCCTTCTTTGTGATGAAAGGTCAGTGGCTTATCAGAGTGACATATCTTCAAGAGGGATTTCAAGAAACGCTTGTGTTTCCGGTGATGATTACTAAATAAAAAATTAGCTCTATGGTTTTAATAGAGTGCCACTTGTGGTGGCACTCTACGTTTGTTTTCAATCAAAATAGTAGCTATCAATAAGCTTACTGCATGACGGGATTTTTTTTGCCGCACTTTTCTGAGAGCTTTTAATTGCTGTCGAAGCGACATCTGTTCCATCGATATTATCCGTGATCACAAATTTAACTTTTTTTAGGCCCACGGCCAAAGAAGAATCAGGATTAAGAAGCTCTTGGTTAGAACCCTCGGTTTTGAAGTATGACTTTAAAATGAATTCAGGATTTTTATCAGTGAAAAGATATCCCTTATGAGTCAGAACTTCTCTTGCTTCTTCGTTTAAACTTTTAGGAATCTTTAATTGGCAGGTCTCGGGAGTCTCACTAAAAGCAGAAAGAGAACTAAGTAGCATGAGAGAGGTGATGATTCTTTTCATTCGTCCACCTAGGATAAAGTAATCGTTCTTCTAAATGATGATCTCACAATTGCTATTTTAGGAGGTGCCTACAAGTAAAGTATTCAATCAGTGTCAAAAAAGATGACGATCATTTTTACACCGATCTTGGTAATTCAATTACAAACTGTGTATTTTCATGAGCACTGTTTAAATGTAGTGATCCTCCATGAGACTCGATGATTCCTTTAGATATAC
>JACCDH010344056.1_pt1 | contig 10224 bp, 13 predicted proteins | sample 7442481 | NCBI WGS metagenome assembly JACCDH01 (sample SAMN15323433, study PRJNA562643) | freshwater metagenome | isolation source: river surface water | place: USA:Blue River Watershed | collected 2017-08-15
CACAAAAGCCAGATTACCCCCCCCCCCCCCCTACAAGCTTTCAAAACCCCAAACCTCGTCCAAAAAAAGAAATGTCTGTCCGCAGCCTTCTCAAGCCCGAGAGCGAAGCTTACTACCGTTGCCCGTCGGACAACCTCGAGTTGACAGATGCCCATGTTCCGGATTTGACCGAAGCTGGAAAGGCGGAGTATGAGCGACTGCGCAAGCAAATCGAGGAGCCAGCTGTTCTGCTCGACACTTGCATCCGCGAGAACGCCGGCTTTCTGCATTGGCATCCAAACCCCATGCATCCGTGCTACAAGCCTTCGGATGTAAACGGAGGTGCGTTTGCCTGCAAGCTCCGCTACATGGACAACGGCGTGGTGTGCACTACTGGGTACATCCTCTACCAGCGTGTTGTCGGCGACCTGGTCCATGTCCTGACTCTTGACGATGGATCGGGCAAAACCCACTTCGCGTTCAAGGTTCTGGCGTAGACAACCACCCCTTCTCTTTGCCTCTTATCTCGGCTATAAACCCCCAACGGTCCATTTACCCTTTTTTGACCTTTTTGCTTTTCGCCTTTTGCTTCTTTTTCTTTTTTCTTTCAAAGCAACGGTTGATCATCAAGAGTAAGTTGTGTCATCCAAAAACACATAGCAGGCGGATAATTAATGATGGCAGGTTCTGTCATACGATAACCACACGTCTTAATCATTTTCTCTAAATAGGCTCTGGCTTCTTCACCAGAAACTCCACGATTATCACGCATACAGAAAGTTACAGCCAGAATCGCACCGTCTAAATTATTAACTTCAAGTAGATTTTTTATGTCATGAAGTGGTTTGTTGTCACTTGTACCTAGAAGTGTACCGCATCCGTCGTACCATACCGCCGATAGCCCGTCAAATTTGCCAGCCTTTACGCATTCAGCAAATGTCAGACGTTTCACGTCGGTCGAATAAGATTTCAATACATCAACAGTATGCTGTGCATCATTAACAGGGATACAATCTGCCATAATATAACCAGCGTCCTGTAATATACGAGTTGTCCGTGCTTCAGGTCCATCGATGTACAGTGTTTTGTACCGTTTAGTTTGTAGGCTAACAGCAACTGCCGCATTACACCACACTAGATTATTGATTATCTTCTGCTTTTCTGTACCTTGGTTGCGCTCAGCAGTTGCTGGTAATTTGTAACGTTCAATCGTATTATTACACTGAACATTATAAAACTTCAGATGGCGATGTGCCCGTGTAATTCGTCCAAACATTTTCGTTGTAAAGTTAATCTACAAAATTATTTCAATTTTTCAAACTATTACATTATTTGTAAAAAGTTCCAATCAAATCACCTAAATTAAGTGGATCGTCTTTTTTGATGTTTAGTTGTAATTGTGAACCGTCGGCACCATTCTTAGGGATAAGCAAATCTATGCGACTTCCGAATTTAATCATACCTAAATAATCGCCGGCTTTGTAGTTTGTTAAGTCTTCACTAGATGTTATCATCCGTGGTAAAAATCCAGCAATTTGTGTAAGACTCATAACTGTACCATTTACTAGTTGTAATGTATGAATTTTCTTCTCGTTATTTTGAGATTTGGACAAATTCATAACCATAGCAAATTCGCCGGTACGATCGTATGTACGTTGTAAAACACGGCAGTTTGCTGGATAGATTTGGGTGTGCTTATTCATAGGTGATAAGAAAATCGGAATATAATAGTGGTCGTGCCTATCTAATACATCTAATACAGTTCCTTCACATGGGCTAATTAATGTATTATCATTAATGATACCATAGTCTACATGAGTGTATCGGTAAAAGTATAACATAAATATTAAAAGAAACACAGAAACACCGACTACTAAATTAGATCCTATCGCAAATCCTGCTACTATTGCTACGATTATTCCCGCGGAAATTATGGGACTCTCAGAAAATAGAAGGGACATTTTTATACAAACTTATATATAACTTACGAAAAAGTTCATAAAATTGTAAATGAGTTTTTGGCGATTTATTAATGAGAATGCATTTGCGATTTGTGTTGTGTTGTCTATCGTAGCTTTAATATTTATTATGTGTGGGCATGTGTATCGCGAACAAGTACAACTTGCATTAAAAAAAGAGTTTGTGCGGCTGCCAGGAACTACATTTGATTGGTGGAGTGTAAGTCATGCTATTTTGTTTGGTATTTTCGGATTTTTAATTCCTAATTATCATACAAGTTTCTTTTTATTAGGTACCGGATTTGAAATTGTAGAAGATATGTTGTCGGGCGACGCGTCAACTCAGCTTGCTGATTGTATGACTCCCGATAAAAACTCTAAACTAATGTGTATGTTAAGTATAAACGACGATTATTGGTATGCCAAGTGGGATGATGTATTCGTTAATCTACTCGGATATACATTGGGATCGTCGCTAAGAAATACTGCGTGTGTTTAAAATCTTTTTAAAAATCTTCTTATAAATAAAATATACCTTCTAAAAAATAAAGATGGATGCGTATTATGTAGATCCAGCACAAGACCAAGTAATTATAAGTATTATAAATTATATAACCAGCTGGTATGATTATTTGTTCGACACAAACTATATGGAAGATTCCAACACAATTCAAAGCGAAATCGAATTACAGTCTCTAGTTTAGTATAGTTTTACTTTTTTGATTTGCGTTTAGGCGATTTAGATCTAGATTTTTGTTTAGGCGATTTAGATTTAGATCTAGCTTTTGGTTTAGATTTACGCGTAGGAGCTCTTGAAGTTTCGCCTGTCCATAATTTGTTAAGCTTCTGCTGTTGTAAAGCTTTACGTTTTTCATCAAGAAGTTCTTCCTTAACCTCGCGTTTAAGTCGTTCCTTAGTTAGGTAATCATCTAAAGAGCCGGGTGATCTCCACACAAACCGGTCGCCATAGAGTCGTTTCATTTTCTCGAGTTCTAGTTCATCTCTAAGTCTAGACTGTGCGTTTTGAGCAGCAGAACGGTTGGCACGTTCAGCATCTAAATCTGCCGCTAACCGACGCTTTTCACGTTCTTCACGTTCAGCTTTAATGCGCATATTATCAGCCATATCTTTATACACAGTATCGTTATAGGCAAGTGGATCTGCTGCATCATCATGTATAGCGCGCTGTTCTCTAGTCAATTTAGACTTTTCGCGTAAGCTCTCGTCAATCATACGCATAGCCTCCGCATCGGAAACTCCGGCGACATCAGCACCTAGTTCGGCGCGGAATGTTTCTAAATTGTGAAACCCACCATCTGCGTCTCCATATATTTCTTTTGTTGGTCTGGATGATTTACTCATTCTATAAATTATATTTTACGTTCGTTTCTTTTTGATGAAAAAAATAAAGGTTTATCAATTTATACATTACTTATACATCACGATCGCCAGGTCTTGAAGTATAACCATCGCGAGCTGTTTGATGTGCAACTGACATATGGCGACCCTTCAATTGAGATTTATCGGTATTTTTAGACATGATACCTTCCATACTAACCTCAAATTCGCTCAGAGAGCCGCTTTTATCGGTAATATTAGTTTGACTTTCCGTTTTGGCTTTGCCCTTTTTACCTGGTTGTAATACAGCATCAATAGCATTAGATGCCGCTTCTCCTACGTTATGATCTTTACAATCACTAGGATCGTCTTCTGCCATAGCATGTACTACCGGATTGACATACCCCTCGGTCGAATCTCGGGTATCGCCGATATAGCCATTCTTTTGATTTGCGTAGCTAGTAAGTCCTACAGTTCCTGGCACTCCAGTAGAAAATCTCGCAGCTCCCACATAATCATTCCATGTATGTGTAGGAATACTTCCCAATCCAGCAGCTGCACCGTCTGGCATACGCTTGGCACCCTGGAAATATTCTTCAGCATTCATACATGGTGGTGATACTTTATTAAATATGCCCACCGCAAAATTCGCAATTATTAAAATAACCAGTACAATTAGTAATGCTTGAACGATCATCTTCCGAAGTATATTATTCTGTTGATTTTCTTTTTTAAAAGAAAGGATCCTTCTTTTAAAACCCTCTTATTTTTTGTTTTTGCTTATAAAAAATTATATAAAATTAGACAATTGATAAATGGTTTACAAATGATTGGTCGTCCCATTTGTTATCCGACAGATATAATAAAGTAGCAATCGCAAACCATTCAGGTAGATCATGGTTTTCCGAATAACTACGTACAAGAGCCCTTTGTTCGTCTAAATCTAAATCAAACTCGTAATCTGGGTTAATTATCCGTAATTCACCGGCTGTATTGCGATAAACGTTAAATTTTATACCACCTCGAATAAAATATTTTGAAGATTTACCAAAAGTAATACGTGTTTCTTTTGGAACACCACCAGCCTCTGATTCATCTTCGCTATCTTCGTCATTCGTATAATCGTTCGAATTGAAATTTTGTGTTTTGTGTTGATATGTTATTTGCCATGTATTATCTTGGGAGTTTAAGGTAATAGATACGTCTGTTATATTTGATTTTCCAAACGCGCAGTTCGCTATTGTTTCTAGCCTGCTTAAAAATAACATTTTACGTTTTTCTGCTAGAATCTTTTCTAGCTTAAGAATTTCATTTCTTAGCAGGCTAGTCATTTGTGTATGCTTTATTTAGTTTATATATCTCAACAATCCATACTTTATAAGTATATCATTCAATTTCATTTTTTAACCTTTCGTGATTTACCTAACGCGGTATTTAGATCACTAGATGAGCTTAAATATCCAGCTTCGTCGTCCGGGACTACGAACAACCTTCTAAAACTGCGATCTGCCGTATTTTGAGGAGGACTTGGCGGCGCAGACGGTGGCGCGCTGTTGTTAGCCGAATGCGGTATAGATGGCGGTGCACTGTTATTCGGCGATAAACCGGCTGATAAGTTATCAGCTCTAAAATTATTGTCCCTAAAATTATTAGCCCTATTAAATCGCATGCGTTCATAATATTCCCGTTCTTTCATTGCTTGAATTTGATTATGTAGGTATTGCTGATCTGATGTAAACGTACCTCTTAAATTACTAGATTCCTGCTGTTTAATAAATTCATCAAGACGTCCTTCTTTTTCGGCTTGCGCCTGTTGTTCTATTAAACGCATAAGCCTACGCAATTCATCCGGATGAATAGGTTCTACTATATCCGTGGATGTCTCGGAAATAGCGGTACTATTTACAGTATCTGATGGATAGCTTCGGTAGCTATTATAAATCGGTGGCAACATACGACCTTCGGCGTCAATTTGAGATTCATGTGAATCAATACTACCTTGCCTATTAATAGCAATAGTAGTATGTTGTGGATCTTCGTTATTAATAGCTGGATGCATAGCTTCATGGTTCTTAAATTTTACAACAACCTCCTGAACTTCTGGCGCATGCATTTGACGAATAGCAACTTTTTTTGATATATTAGTCATTGATGTTTCAGATAATCCGACTGCCTTGTTGCCGATCTTATTAGACGGAATATAACAAAACCACAATAAAAGAGAATATCCGAGAATTTGTATTAGATATAATGGAGCGGACACCGGGTGATATTGGTTAGGATTCATTTTAAGTGATTCACGTGTTTCCCGTGATCTAACTTGATTAATAAATATGTATATTTGATAAATAGTCAGAAATATGTTGATTCCTAAAAACATCGACCTTATCCATCCAAGTTTTTTCATAGACTTAGCTGCTGATGAATCATTGAGAAATTGAGATCCACTACCAAATTGCCCTTGAAAAACACGAATCATCCTGTTATAAATTAGTAAAATAATCCATTGGATACATGTTCCATATATAAAGTAGACGCCTGCCGAATACATCAATATATTGGATACAAAATTCTCTACAGCCCAAGTTATCATAGCTACCATTACCGTGAGGTAGCTAATCAATCTAATCCACCATTGTAGAAAGTTTCCACCTACTGGTAAATTAAGTTTGTAATACATCTTTGATGCCATAGAACCCATACCTTCAAATAACGTATTAAGAAGAACTGCTATTCCTAAATGCGATAATAAATCAGTCGCTACAAATGGGAGAACTCCCAATACTGGGAATGGGTCGATCGATCGAACTATAAGAATTAAACATCCGATAGTTCCGCCTAAATGAAATACATATGCGGTGTATCCTAGACTTTTTGTATTTTTAAATATAATAGAAGAATTGCTCTCACCCGTTTGCATATTAACTATGCGTTCGATAGAAATATCTTGTCTAAGTTGTGTAAAATATAGTACAAATAGTATTAAACTCCATGTACCTAAAATGGCATGTTCAACGATAAATCCAATGGCAACCATTTTATTGTATTTTTGTAGTAGTGTTTTCAAATTTTGCTATTGTAAAAATCATATAAAATAGTTAAAAACTGAATATATACTTTGTATAAAATATACAATACATAATACAATACGATGATCATTACTAAAGTAATAGAAACGTCTGTAGATTTATTTGAACCTGATGATATTTATGCTTTAGATGTTCCTAAGCTCCTACTGCATAAACTTAATGAACGGTATCAAAACAAGTGTTTTTCATCTATCCTAATTACTAAAGTAATTGATATTATTAGATATTCAGACCGCGTTATGGTCGATAATCGGCTGGATGGTGGTGCTTATATTAATGTACAATTCCGGGTAGAGGGTATTATTCTAACTAAGGGAGAAGTTCTACAAGGTTGTAAAGTTGTTAATATTGCGAGCTTTGGTATTTTCATTACACATCCACACGCTGTAGGTATTATGACACAGGATCCGCATAAAAAGGCAATTGCCATGGTTAAGAAGGATCATACGGTTCCGGTAATCGTAGATGATGTAAGATATAACATCGGCAAATCACAAATCTCGATTACCTGCAAACCTTATACGCCGCAACCATATCAGGATACTTTCTACAATATTACTGAAATTCTATCACCCGAAGATACAGAAAAGATTGACACATTGCTAACAGAACTAACGAATGAAGAGAAATTACACAAGTCTATTTCGTCCGAAAAGTCATACGAGTTCTTTAAGAATTTGGTTTATCCGTATAAAACCGCTCGTAAATTTCATATGTCGCCGATTGGATCAACATTTAAGCCAATTAGTATAAACTTGAAAACTCTTCTAGAAATTCGAGATGGATGTATAACGTTAGCCGATGCAGCTATTGACGAATTTTTAGTGCATTCTAAGAAGACACATTCTACTACTCCTGAATTACAAGTAATTGATAGCCCTCTATACCCGGCGCTTAGTAGCTTACTATATCAAAAACTTCAATATCTAACTACACTCCGTGGTTTTGTAGAACAATATGATACTATTGCTAAAAATCAAGAAATGATGGCATACTGGAAAGTATGTATGCTGCTTAAAGAATAACTTATATATGTAGTTTTTTATATATGTAATTTTCTTTTTTACTTAAAAGCATAAATGATTACAATCATATACGTATAAAATGAGCAACGGCGAACCAACAAAGCAAGAAATTATAGATATGATCATGTACATTACACAGACAGTTCCTGATGTATCTCATCAAGATCATAAAGAAATCCTTCGAATTATACAAAAGTCCGGTATTGATGATAGTAAAGTACAGAAGAAGGGTGGTGGTACTCAAGTTAAATTTAAAGATATGCAATATGAAACTATTGTAAATATTCATACTTTTCTTACTAAGAAAATCGTAAGTAAGATGGATAAACTAGCATCTCTAACTGAAGAACCTATTTCTGGGGCAGAATAAAATCTATAATAAATTAAATCACATCTGATAATATACATAAGATTCTATGAGCCACTATATTCCTAATGATTTTGATGGGGGTGATGATTCTGATATTTACGGTGGTATGATAATGCGTGGTATGGTTGAAGGTGGATATGAGAGTTTTCTTGGTGGTTTAGGTATTACCGAATCAGACTCAGATGTAGATTCAGAGTCGAGTTCAAGTTCTAGCGATAGTGATGAATCTAAACCTGACGATACTAAAAAAAACTTAATAAAACAATTAAGTAAAGATCCCGATCTTGACAATGAAGAAATCATGCCTCTTTCAAACCAAGAAGCTGAAGATGAACATATCGAAGATATATTAAATATGGGTTCGGACGAGGAAGAGCCTAGTTCTTCGTCTAGTTCAGAAGAGGATGTCGATATAAATATCGCATATGGAGGTACTACAAAACCTAAAGGGAAAAAGTCTAAAGCTGCTGACCTTGAAGAAGATGACCTTGAAGAAATGTTTGGAGTAGAAGAGGATGAACCTAATGAAGAAAGAGTGCCCCTTTCCAGAAGCAACGCGGGTTCAAACCCAGTCCCTGAAGATGAAGAAATGTTTGGAGTAGAAGAGGATGAACCTACTGAAGAACCTACTGAAGAACCTACTGAAGAACTTGATGAAGAACTTGATGAAGAACTTGATGAATCGGAAGAAGCGTTCGGAGTAGAAGCTGATGAAGAGTCTACTGAAGAACCCGATGCTGAACCTAAAGAAGAGAATAACTCTAACAAAAAACATAAAGCCACCAACCCTAGACCTGATAATGTAGAAGATCCTAGTTCAAACTTAGCGTTACCAACTGCTATTGGCAGATCAAGGCTCGGTGGTTCGGTACATTTTGGTGATGCACTACAGTCTTATCTATCAGAAAGGTAAAGTTTGAATTTTATTTAAGGTTTAAACTATTTACTTAAATAAATACTAGCTTAGGCACACAAAAAATGTCTACTAAAAATCAGCAACGGCGTGCTAAACTACAGCGTAAGAACGGTAAAAAGATCGATGAAGACGATGTTTATCTAGATCAGCTAATTCAAGAAGCTAAAGAAGAAAGGGCTGCTGGTGCTAATGCAGCGGATTCAAACTTAGAGCTTAATTCCGTAGAGCCTAATCCCGCAAATGCTGTAAATGCTGACATGCCTAGAAATCCAAACACAATTTCACAGGGTGGTGATTTTGCCGTTCCGAGACAAATCATTATTACAAAGGCAAATGAAATCTGGAAAGTGGTCAAATCATATGCGTTCACTAATGTAGAGTTTAAAGAACTCAAAGATCAGGATAGACTTGATCTTTTCCGTTCTAAATTTGGATATGCACAATTTATGGACGAGTTCCCTATTGTTTCGCGGTATATGATGTGCTATGGTCAGTATTCGAGTAAAGCGTTTGAGCGGATGCTTAAAAAAATTGAGAACGTTGTTCATCCGCCGCCGAATGAGCGCGCCAAAAACTATATGGAGGATCAATGGGTTCGCCGTCAAGCTGACTATGTACAGTATCTATGGGAGTCTTATCAGAAGCACCATCAAAATACGGCAGAACGTCAGTATATTTGGACGGAAGCGTATAATCGTCTAAAGAAGGAGTTTGATGATTTCCGCGATATGCATAAAGAAATCGAGGAACGCGTTAAAGTCGAAAAGAAAGTGCTTGCCGGTCAAAATGCCCGCGAACTTCTTGAAAGACTCGCGAATAAGCAGCATGAGATATCTCCCGACGAAGAGGAAATTCTACTAGCTCAACTAAAAGAAGTGTTTGACAAGAAGAATACCCCAGATTCTAATGAATCGGAGGAAACTGAAGAGTCTGATCCGACACAATCAAAAGAACATAAGATCCTAATGATTGAAACTGTCGATACCGAAAGAATGAGCGAAATCGATGATAAGTACAAACCTAAGGAGCTACGCGGTATGGAGCCGATTATAGAATCTAACCCGGAAACTAGTGCTGATCCGAATATTCATGAAGATGAAGAGCTTCTAGAAGAGATCGAAGTTGAATAGATTTTTGATAGATTTTTTATCAGGTACGTGTTTTTATTTTTTATCAGGTACATGCAATTCGTATTTAGTTACGACACACTTACACACATGTCCGAATAGTTCAAATTGGCGCACAGTCTTGACTGAATAAACAACAGCCCCCGATTGATACCAATTAGTCGCGTTATCATTTGCTTCGGAAGCTTTTAATTTTTTTGATAGTTCTACTTTGAATTCTTCGGGTAGAATTTTAGAAGTCCGCATTAAAGCCCCAAGCTTATCAGAAGGACCAAGCTTTTCAACTGTGGTAGATACGATTTTCTCCAATACTTCGGACATTTCTTTTTTAAGAATATGTGATTTTTAAGAATATGTGATTTTTAAGAATATGTGATTTTTAAGAATATGTGATTTTTAAGAATATGTGATTTTTAAGAATA
>JACCDH010976358.1_pt1 | contig 10224 bp, 9 predicted proteins | sample 7442481 | NCBI WGS metagenome assembly JACCDH01 (sample SAMN15323433, study PRJNA562643) | freshwater metagenome | isolation source: river surface water | place: USA:Blue River Watershed | collected 2017-08-15
AGACCTTTGCCAAGCGAGGAGACCACGCCGCCGGTAATGAAAATGAACCGCGCCATGGGAGTCGGGCCTTAAGCAATGAATGGGGGAACGGGCAAGCGCTGCTTGCCGCAATCCACAATTGAAATGGAACGGCCCGGCTAAAAATCGGGCCAGCGCTTACTGCTTGGCAGGAGCGTCCTGCGGCACCGCAGCCGGGGCAGCAGCCGGGCTGGCCGCCGGGGCCGCCAGCGGATCAGCGCTAACCGGCGGGCCAGCAGGAGCCACGGTGCGGTTCAGCGACGTATCAAGGCCGTTGCCGCCCGAAGACGCGTTGACCGCCAGCGCCGCCAGCGCAATGCTCAACAGGACAAACAGCGTCGCCAGCACTGCGGTTGAGCGGGTGAGGAAATCGGCCGCACCGCGCGCAGACATCAGGCCGGCCGGGCTTCCACCGACGCCAAGACCGCCGCCTTCCGACTTCTGCATCAGGATCACGGCGACCAGCAAAGCGGCAACGATGGCCTGCACGACGGTAAGGAAGATGAATAGCGACATTGGCGGCTTTCCGCTGGAGGTAACTGTTGCCCGCGCATCTAGGCGCGCGAAGCCCGGGTTGCAAGCGTGGCGCTATTCCTCGCCGGGACCGGCAGCGGCCAGCACGATCGCCAGAAAGCTCTCTGCCTGCAGGCTGGCCCCGCCCACCAGGGCCCCGCCAACCTCGTCAGCGGCCAGCAATTCTGCCGCGTTGCCAGCGTTGACCGATCCGCCGTAAAGGATCGAGATCCCGGCTCCGTCCGGGCCATAGATCGTTTCGAGCCGGGCGCGAATCGCCCGGTGGATTGCGCCGACATCGCCAACCGAGGGCACGCGGCCCGTGCCGATTGCCCAGACCGGCTCATAGGCCACGGTGACGCGGGCCGCGACACCTTCGCCCACCGGCAGCGAACCATCGAGCTGCGCGCAGACCACGGCTTCGGCCTGTCCGGCGTCACGCTGGGCTTCGGTTTCGCCAACACAAACAATCGCCTCCAGGCCGGCTACCAATGCAGCCTCTGCCTTGGCGCGCACCTGGTCATCCGACTCGCCGTGGATCGCCCGGCGTTCGCTGTGGCCCAGGATCGTGAAGGTCGCGCCGGCATCGGCCAGCATCGCGGCCGATACATCACCTGTAAAAGCGCCACTCGTCGCGGCGTGGCAATCCTGCCCGCCAATTGCCATGGCCTCAGCATTTTCGGCCATCGACTGGATCAGGGTGAATGGCGGCGCCACGGCCACGCGCACGCCGGGATGGCGCGCAGCTCCGCGATCGATCGCGCGGGCTTCGGCCAGCATCGCTCGCGTGCCATTCATCTTCCAGTTGCCGACGATAAAGGGTCGGTTCGCCATGCCTGATTTCCTGCAGTGTAAGTGAGCCCCGGGGGTGCGCTCCGGATAACCCTGCGCCTAGGCCAGTGGTGCCGCCCTTGTCAAAGCTGTCTGTGGATCAGCGGGCAGGATTGTCCGGAGTTTGGCCAAGCAGCATTGCCCGCACGGCAATTGCTGCCTAAAGCCCCGCCATTGGCCCGCCAGGCGCGGGCGTGTTACCTTGTTTTGGCGAGTTCGCATGCTGCAGATATTCCGCAAGTCTCTTGGTTCCAAACTGGGCGCGGGCATCGGGTTGGGTTTCCTCCTGATCCTGGGCCTGGCTTTCGCGGCGGGCGATATTGCCGGCAACAAGAGTTTTGGCGGCGCTGCGGGCGGCGATCGCGCGGCCTCGGTTGGCAAGGGCCGCGTAGATGCGTCTGAAGTGGAACGGGCCGTCAGCCGGACGCTGGAAAACCTCCGCCGCGAACAGCCGACCGTCACGCTCAAGGATTTCGTTGCTCAGGGCGGGTTTGACCAGGTCCTGCGCAACGTTATCGATCTCGCTGCAATCCACGAGTTCGGCCAGAAGCATGGCATGCATATCGGCAATCGCCTGATCGATAGCGAAATCGTCAAGCTGCCCGACGTTCAGGGCCCGGACGGCAAAGTCAGCGACCAGCTCTACAAGGCTTTCCTGCAGCAGCGCGGCCTGACTGACGCCCAGTTGCGGCGCGAGCTTGGCAATTCACTGATGGCGCGCCAGCTGCTGACCAACGCCGATATCGGCGTGGTGGTGCCGGGTACGCTGGTCCAGCGCTATGCCGCGATCGTGACCGAGCGCCGCACCGGCCAGATCGGCCTGCTGCCTTCGGCCGCCTTCGCTCCCAAGACGCTGCCCAGCGACAGTGACCTGGCCAGTTGGTATGCTGCCAACCAGAAGGACTTCGTGCGGCCAGAACGCCGCGTGATCCGCTATGCCACCTTTACCGATGCGGCACTAAAGGCTGTTCCGGCCCCGACCGAGGCGGAAATTGCCGCAGCCTACAACGCCAACAAGGCGAAGTTCCAGGCCAGCGAAAGCCGCAAGGTGAGCCAGCTGATCCTGCCGACCGAATCCGCTGCCAGGGCCGCTCTGGCTGAAACGGCGGGCAAGTCGCTCGAGGCCGTTGCTGCCGCCAAGGGCCTGAGCGTGGCTGCCCTCGCCCCGCTGGAAAAGTCCGCGCTGGCAATCCAGACTTCGCAGGCCGCTGCCGATGCCGCCTTCGCCGCGCCGAAGGGCAAGGTGCTGGGCCCGATCAAGGCCCCGCTGGGCTGGGTCCTGGTGCGAGTCGATGCGATCGAAGGCAAGGCCGGCAAGACGCTGGACCAGGCCCGCAGTGAATTGCTGCCGGAACTGGTCACGCAAAAGCGCCGCGCCGCGCTCACCGATTTCTCGGCCCGGATCGAGGAAGAGTTCGATAACGGCTCGACCCTTACCGACATTGCCAAGGAATTGGGCCTGACGCTCAACGAAACGGCTCCGCTGCTCAGCAACGGGCAGGTCTTCGGCCAGGACGGCAAGACTGCCCCGGCTGAACTGGCCCGCCTCCTCACCACCGCCTTTGCGATGGAAAGCGAAGGCCAGCCCCAACTGGCCGAAGTTGTGCCGGGCAAGCAGTTCATCGTCTTTGACGTTGCGCAGATCCAGGCATCGGCCGCCCCGCCGCTGGCCGAAGTGAAGCAGCAGGTCTTGGCAGAATACCAGCTGAGCAAGGGCGCAGTCGCCGCCCGCGCCGCCGCGCAGAAGATCGAGGGCATGGTCAAGCGGGGCGCCGATCTTGGCGCCGCGCTGGCCTCGCTCGGCATTCCGTTGCCGCCGGTTGACCGCGCCGACCTGTCCCGTGAACGAGTCCAGCAGATGGGCCAGCAAACCCCGCCGCCGGTGGCCATGCTGTTCGCGCTGGCCAAGGGCCAGGTCAAGCTGATGGGCGCGCCGCGCAATCGCGGCTGGTACGTGGTCAAGGTAACCGACGTGATCCCGGGCAAGGTGACCCCGAATGATCCGCGCCTGCCAGAATTCCAGCAGACCATGGCCCGCGTTGCCTCGCAGGAATATTCGCTCCAGCTGCGTTCCGCCATGCGCGCCGACGTGGGCGTGAAGCGCAACGAAGCCGCGATCACCGCGCTCAAGACCCGCCTGTCCGGCGGGAACTGAGCGGGACGCTAGTGCCGGGCCTGCATAACCGAGACGCCGCGCTGGCCGCGCTGGCGACGGGCCGCCCGGCCCTGGTCTGGCAGCGGCTAATCGCTGACGCCGAAACCCCCGTGGGTGCGGCGGTCAAGCTGATCGAGCCGGGCCGCGGCGATTTCCTGCTCGAATCAGTCCAGGGCGGCGAAGTCCGCGGGCGTTACAGCCTGCTCGGTCTTGATCCCGACCTGGTCTTCCGCGCGACGGGTGCAGCCTGCGAGATCAACCGGGCCTGGCGGCAGGATCGCGATGCCTTTGCCGCGCTACCCGGTGACAGCCTGACCGAGCTGCGCGCCCTGGTTGAAGCCTGCAAGATCGACGTGCCGCAGCCCCTCCCCTCGGCCCTCGCCTGCCTGGTCGGCTATTTCGGTTACGAAACCTATGGCCTGATCGAAAACCTGCCGCGCCCCGCGCCCAACGCGCTGAACCTGCCTGACATGCTGTTCGTGCGGCCAACGCTGCTGCTGGTGTTTGACCGGCTGAGCGATGAGCTGTTCGCAATTGCCCCGGTCTGGCCAGAAAGCGGCAGCCCGGAACGATTGGTCGAACAGGCCGGCGAACGGATCGAGGCCGCGCTCGCACGGCTCGCCAACCCGGCACCAGCCGCCACCCGCGCCGCCAACCTTCCGGAACCAGCGCTACAGCCGGTACTGCCGCAGGAACGCTATGCGGAGATGGTGCTCAAGGCGAAGGACTACATCGCTGCTGGCGACATCTTCCAGGTTGTGCTGGCGCAGCGGTTCACCACGCCCTTCGCGCTCCCCGCGCTGGACCTCTACCGCGCGCTGCGGCGGATCAACCCTTCACCCTTCCTCTATTTCCTGGACCTGCCCGGCTTTGCCCTGACCGGATCAAGCCCGGAAATCCTGGTGCGCGTTCGCGATAGCGAAGTAACGATCCGCCCGATTGCCGGCACCCGTCCGCGCGGCAAGTCCCCAGAGGAAGACCGCGACAACGAGGCAAGCCTGCTGGCCGATCCCAAGGAACGCGCCGAGCACCTGATGCTGCTCGATCTGGGCCGCAACGATGTGGGCCGGGTAGCCGAAGCCGGAACCGTGCGGGTGACCGAAAGCTATACCGTCGAACGCTATAGCCATGTCATGCACATCGTCTCCAACGTGGTCGGCAGGCTTGATGCCGCCAACCACGATGCGTTGGATGCCGTCTTTGCAGGCTTCCCGGCTGGCACGGTCAGCGGCGCACCCAAGGTTCGCGCCTGCGAGATCATCGCCGAGCTCGAACCCGAAACCCGCGGCGCCTATGCTGGCGGGGTCGGATATTTCTCACCCGATGGCAGCCTCGATTCCTGCATCGTCCTGCGCACCGGGGTGGTCAAGGACGGCACCCTGCACGTCCAGGCTGGGGCCGGGATCGTGGCCGACAGCAACCCCGAATATGAACAGCGCGAATGCGAGGCCAAGGCCGGCGCCCTGATCGCCGCCGCGCGCGAGGCGGTGCGGGTGGCAGGCGAATCCGGCTACGGACAGTAGGCCGGGTTGACCCGGAGCGATGCTCCGCTAGCTTGCCGGCCATGCGCAAGATTCTGCTCCCCCTGCTCGCCCTGATCGCCACCCCGCTGCACGCGGAGGACTGGCGCGCCAAATCGACCGAACGCGATGTTGTGGTAAAGGATTTCGTCTTTGCCGAAGGCGGCAAGATGGACGTGAAAGTGCACGTCACCACACTCGGCACCCCCCGGAAAAACGCGGCGGGTGAGATCGAAAACGCCGTGATGGTGCTCCACGGCACGGGCGGCAGCGGCCACCAGTTCTTCCGCCCGCAATTTGCCGATGAGCTGTTCGGGCCGGGCCAGCCGCTAGACCTTGCCAAGTATTACGTGATCCTGCCCGACAACATCGGACACGGCAAAAGCTCAAAGCCCAGCGACGGGCTGAAGATGGCTTTCCCGCGCTATAACTATGCCGACATGGTGGCCAGCCAGCACCGGATGCTGACCGAGGGTCTGGGCGTGAAAAAGCTCAAGCTGATCCTAGGCACTTCGATGGGCTGCATGCATGCCTTTGTCTGGGGCACCACCCGCCCCGGCTTTGCCGAACGCCTCGCCCCCTTCGCGTGCAACGCGATGGAAATCGCCGGCCGCAACCGGATGTGGCGCCAGATGTCGATCGACGCGATCAAGGCCGATCCGCTGTGGAATGAGGGCAATTACACCAGCGCGCCCGAAAGCGGGCTGCGCACGGCCCGTTACATCTCGATGATTGCCGGGGCCAATGCCTGGGCACTGCAAAACGAATACCCGACCCGCGAACAGGCTGAGGCCGCGCTGCGCACCGGCTATGCCGCTCGCGCCGCTGGCGATACCGATGCCAATGACCAGATCTATCAATTGGACAGCTCGCGCGATTACAACCCGGCACCGAACCTGGCCAAGATCACCGTCCCGGTGCTGTGGATCAACAGCTCGGACGATTTCATCAACCCGCCCGAACTTGGCATGGCGCAGCAGCACGTGAAGCTGATGCCGAAGGCGCGCTTTATCCTCTTCCCCTTCAGCCCTGATACCAAGGGCCATGGCACCCATACCTGGGCCAAGTTCTGGAAGGCCGATCTGGCCGAACTGCTGGCGAAGTGAGCGCGGCCAACCCTTCGGACCGCCGCGGCCTCTATCCGCCGGTTGAGCCGTTCGCGAGCGGCATGCTCGATGTTGGTGATGGGCACAGCATCTATTGGGAGCGCTGCGGCACCCCCGGCGGCAAGCCGGCGGTGTTCCTGCATGGCGGCCCCGGCGGCGGGTGCAGCGCCAAGCAGCGCCAGCAATTCGACCCCGCGCTTTACGATGTTCTGCTGTTCGACCAGCGCGGCTGCGGCCGCTCCACGCCATTTGCCAGCCTTGAGGCCAATACCACCTGGCACCTTGTTGCCGATATCGAGGCTCTGCGCGAACTGGCCGGGCACGATCAGTGGATGGTGTTCGGCGGCTCGTGGGGCTCAACGCTCGCGCTCGCCTATGCCGAGAAGCACCCGGAGCGGGCAACCGAACTGGTGCTGCGCGGGATCTTCCTGGCCAGCCAACAGGAGGCTGACTGGCTCTACAAGAACGGCGCGAGCCAACTCTACCCGGAAACCTGGAGCGAATTCGCCGGACATATCCCCGCAGCAGAGCGCCACGATCTCGTCGCCGCCTATCACAAGCGGCTGACCAGCGATGATCCGCAGGTCCGGCTTGCCGCGGCCAAGGTCTGGTCGATGTGGGAGGGCGTCACGGTTACCCTGTTGCCCGATCCGGACATGCTCGCGGACTTTACCGCCGATGATCATGCCGTCGCCGTCGCCAGGATCGAGAACCACTATTTCAGCCATGATTGCTGGCTGGAGCCGGGGCAATTGCTGCGCGACGCGCACCGGCTGCGCAGCATTCCCGGGGTGATCGTCCAGGGGCGTCACGATTGCTGCACGCCGCCGGCCGCGGCCTGGGCACTGAAGCAGGCCTGGCCCGAAGTGGTACTGCAGATCGTGCCCGATGGCGGTCACCTGTTTACCGAACCCGGGATCACCGATGGGCTCGTCCGCGCAACCGATCGCTTCGCGGGCAAGGCGGGATAACTCCCCTTTATCTGTTCGTGTCGAGCGTAGTCGAGACACCTAGGGCCACCGTGTCTCGACTACGCTCGACACGAACGGGCTTGGGAAGAGTTCGATAAAGGCTGGCTGGTCTTTCGTGGCAGCCGCCGCTAAGGCTCCGGGCCATGATCCTCGTTATCGACAACTATGACAGCTTCACCTGGAACCTGGTCCATTACCTGATGGAACTGGGCGCCGAGGTTGAGGTGGTGCGCAACGATGCGCTGTCGGCGGGGCAGGCGATCAGCACTGGGGCGCAAGGTTTCCTGATCTCGCCCGGGCCCTGCACCCCGAACGAGGCGGGGATCAGCCTCGACCTGGTCGGTGCCTGCGCCGATGCCGGAAAGCCGCTCCTCGGCGTCTGCCTCGGTCACCAGTCGATCGGCCAGCATTTCGGTGGCAAGGTGGTGCGCGGCGGACTGATGCACGGCAAGACCTCGCAGGTTACCCACGATGGCACTGGCCTGTTCCAGGGCCTCCCCTCGCCCTTCACCGCAACGCGCTATCACTCGCTGATCGTTGAAGACATTCCGGATAGCCTGGTGGTCAACTGCCGGTCCGACGATGGCCACGTGATGGGCTTCCGCCACGTCAGCCTGCCGATCCACGGCGTTCAGTTCCACCCGGAAAGCATCGCCACCGAGCACGGCCACGCCATGCTCGCCAATTTCCTCGCGATCTGCGGCATCAAGGCGAAGGAACTGGCGTGAGCTTGACGCTGGGGGAAGCCGAAGCGCTGTTCGGGCAGATGCTCGATGGCCAGATGGCCGATGATGAGATTACCGGCACCCTGATCGAGCTGGCTGACCGCGGTGAAACGGCCGCCGAAGTCGCCGGCCTGGTTCGCGCCATGCGGGCACGGATGAAGCGCGTTGCGGCGCCGAGCGGCGCAATCGACGTTTGCGGCACGGGCGGCGATGGCCAGCACAGCCTCAACGTTTCAACCGCCGTTGCGCTGGTTGTTGCGGCCTGTGGGGTCCCCGTTGCCAAGCATGGCAACCGCGCGGCATCCAGCAAGGCTGGCGGGGCCGACACCCTTGAAGCCTTGGGCCTTAACCTGGCCCGCGCATCGGAACTGGCCGAACAGACCCTGCCCGATCTTGGCATCGCCTTCCTGTTCGCCCAGGCGCATCACCCGGCGTTGGCTCGCGTTGGCCCGATCCGCAAGGCGCTGGGGCGGCGGACGATCTTCAACCTTTGCGGCCCACTGGCCAATCCTGCCGGGGTAACGCGCCAGCTGGTCGGCGTCGCCCAGCCGGGCCTGATCGCGCTCTACAAGCAGGCGATGGAACTGCTCGGCACCGAAGCGGCACTGATCGTTTCGGGCGCGGAAGGGCTGGACGAACTTTCAATCGAAGGCACCAGCTATCTGGCCGCAATCGGCCTGCCCCCGCTGCCCGCCGAACTCCGGCCCGAAGATGCCGGCCTGCCCAGCCATCCGCTGGAAGACCTGCGCGGAGGCGATGCGGCCTTCAATGCCGAGGCATTGCGCCGTCTGCTGCTGGGTGAAACCAGTGCCTATCGCGATGCCGTGCTGCTCAACAGCGCCGCCGCGCTGCTCGTTGCAGGCCACGCCGAAGACTGGTTCGAAGGCGTCGAGGAAGCCGCCGAAGCCATCGACAAGGGGCTCGCCAAGGCACTGCTGGACTGCTGGATCGAGACGGTTCGGTAGTCGGTGGCCACAACCACTCGCTTGCCAGCAATCAAACCCCCGACTTCGTCATCCCCGCGAACGCGGGGACCCATCTCCAAAGATGGCAGATGGCGCGACTGTGGTGATGACACGTGATGGGTCCCCGCTTTCGCGGGGATGACGAGTGAGAGGAGGTTGGGAGCCATTCTCCCCCTCGACACATCTCGTTCCCCAAGGCATGGGCGCAATCGATGACCGACAAGCTCGCCGAAATCTGCGCCACCAAGCGGGTGGAAGTCGCCCAGCGCAAGCCGCATGGGCTCAGCCACTGGCCGGCCCCCTCCCCCGTTCGCGGGTTTGAGGCGGCGCTGCGTGCCAAGGCAGCCGAAAGCTTCGCCCTGATTGCCGAAATCAAAAAGGCCAGCCCGTCAAAAGGCCTGATCCGCGCCAATTTTGATCCGCCGGCCCATGCCCGCGCCTATCAGGCGGGCGGCGCGGCCTGCCTTTCGGTGCTGACCGACGCGCCCTATTTCCAGGGGCACGAAGATTACCTGATCGCCGCGCGCGCTGCCTGCGACCTGCCGGTGATCCGCAAGGACTTCATGGTCGATCCCTGGCAATGCGCCGAGGCCCGGTCGATGGGGGCCGATGCGATCCTGATCATCGTTGCCGCGCTGGAAGATGCCATGATGGCCGAGATTGAGGCAGCCGCGCGCGAGCAGGGCCTCGACGTGCTGGTCGAAGTGCATGACGAGGCCGAGATGGAACGGGCGCTCAAGCACCTTCAGTCAAAGCTGATCGGCGTCAACAACCGCAACCTCAAGACCTTCGAAGTCGATCTCGCCACCACCGAACGCCTCGCCGCGATGGTCCCCGGCGATGTCTTGCTGGTCTGCGAAAGCGGGATCGGCAGCCACGCCGATTGTCAGCGCATGGCGCGCAGCAATGTCCGCACTTTCCTGGTCGGAGAAAGCCTGATGCGCCAGGCAGATGTCGAAGCGGCCACTCGCACCCTGCTGCTCGGATAGGCTGGTCCTGCGCTGCGCTTTCTGACAAGACTGCGCCCTGACCAAGCTTTCCCCCCTCGACGATGCCGGTAATGCCGCGATGGTCGATGTTTCAGACAAGCCCGCCACCGAGCGCGAGGCTATTGCCGAGGGCCGCATCACCATGTCGGCCGAGGCACTGGCCGCAATCCGTGCTGGTGCAGTTAAAAAAGGCGATGTGCTGGCGACGGCGCGGATTGCCGGGATCATGGCGGCGAAGAAAACCAGCGAGCTGATCCCGCTGTGCCATCCGCTGATGCTGTCCAAGGTGGCGATCGATTTCGCCTTTGAGGCCGATGGGCTGCGGGTCACCGCCATGGCCCGGCTTACCGGCCAGACTGGCGTGGAAATGGAGGCCCTTACAGCAGCTTCCGTCGCGCTCCTGACAATCTATGACATGGCCAAGGCGCTCG
>JACCDH010537187.1_pt1 | contig 10223 bp, 10 predicted proteins | sample 7442481 | NCBI WGS metagenome assembly JACCDH01 (sample SAMN15323433, study PRJNA562643) | freshwater metagenome | isolation source: river surface water | place: USA:Blue River Watershed | collected 2017-08-15
AGAGAACCGTTGGCGTCTGTCGCAGTCTGTACTGCGACCTGATCGCTACCGGGCGGTCTTGTCAGGCCGCCTTCGGCAACACCAGCGCCTCGGCAGCGCTGGTATCCAGACCCACCGGCGCGCGATGTTCGCGCCAATATTTGCTTGCAGCCGCGACGCCGCTGCCCGGCTGCACCCTGATGCCGCAATCGAGCATCGCCATTTCAGCGCCGGCAATCGCTGCCATCAGGTGCACTTCGTTCAGGTCGCCGAGGTGACCGATGCGGAACAGCTTGCCTGCCACCTTCGACAGTCCGGCACCGAGCGACACGTTGTAGCGGTTGTAGGCCCGCGCGATCACGTCCGCGCCATTCACACCTTCCGGCACCATCACGGCCGACACCGTATTCGAGTACCAGCGCTTGTCCTTCGCGCACAATTTCAGGCCCCAGCCTTCCAGTACGGCAGCACGCGCGCCTTCGGCCAGATAGGCGTGGCGGGCGATGATGTTGTCCAGCCCTTCTTCTTCGATCATCTTCAGCGACTCGACCAGGCCGTACATCAGCGACAGCGCCGGCGTATACGGGAAGTAGCCGGTGGCATTCGACGCCAGCATGTCCTGCAAGTCGAAGTAGGCGCGCGCGAGCTTCGCATCCTTGCCCATGTCCAGCGCCTTCTGGCTCGCGCACAAAATGCCGAGACCGGCCGGCAGCATCAGGCCCTTCTGCGAGCCGGACACCGCCATGTCCACGCCCCAGTCATCGAAGCGGAAATCGATCGAGCCCAGCGAGGATACGGCGTCGACGAACAGCAGCGCCGGATGCTTCGCCTCGTCCAGCGCGCGACGCACGGCAGCGATGTCGGAGGTAACGCCGGTCGCGGTCTCGTTATGGCAGGCCAGCACCGCCTTGATCTTGTGCCCGGTATCGTTCTTCAGGATCTGCGCATACTGCTCGGCCGGCAAGCCGGTGCCCCAGTCGCAATCGACGATCTGCACGTTCAGGCCATGCTTCTCGCACATCGCAATCCACAGGTGGCTGAACTGCCCGAAACGTGCCGCCAGCACCGTATCGCCCGGCGACAGCGTGTTGGTGATCGCCGCCTCCCAGCAACCGGTGCCGGATGACGGGAACACGAAAGGCGTGCCGCGCTCGGTGCGGAATACCCGCTTCAGGCCGGGCAGGATGGTACGGGTCAGCTGCGGGAAGGCCGGCGAGCGATGGTCTTCCATCGACACCATCATTGCGCGCAGCACGCGGTCAGGCACATTCGTCGGGCCCGGTACAAACAAGAAATTGCGTCCAGCCATGATCGTCTCCTCTGTTCTGTTTTACTTCAAACCTTCACGCCATACACCGGGAAAGGCGCGACCAAGGCCTCGACCTTTGCCCGCACTTCGGCAATACGCGCGTCGTCATTCGGCGCATCCAGCACGTCGGCAATCAGGTGCGCCGTCGCACGCGCCTCGGCCTCGCCAAAACCGCGCGTGGTCATTGCCGGGCTGCCCAGGCGAATGCCGCTGGTGATCATCGGCTTCTCCGGATCGTTCGGGATGCCGTTCTTGTTGCAGGTGATGTGGGCCTTGCCGAGTGCGGCCTCGGCGGCCTTGCCGGTGATGCCCTTGGCGCGCAAATCGACCAGCATCACATGCGATTCGGTGCGACCGGAGACGATGCGCAGGCCGCGCTCAACCAGGGTCTCGGCCATCACCTGTGCATTGCGCAGCACTTGCCGCTGGTAGGCCTTGAACGAAGGCTGCAAGGCTTCATGGAAGGCGGTAGCCTTGCCAGCGATGACGTGCATCAGCGGGCCGCCCTGCAGGCCGGGGAAGATCGCGCTGTTGATCTTCTTCGCGATCTCTTCGTCGTTCATCAGGATGATGCCGCCGCGCGGTCCGCGCAGGCTCTTGTGCGTGGTCGAGGTCACGACGTCGGCGAAGGGCACCGGGTTCGGATAGACGCCGCCGGCAATCAGGCCCGAGTAATGCGCCATGTCGACCAGGAAGTACGCGCCGATGTCTTTCGCGACTTTCTGGAAGCGCGCCCAGTCAATCTTCAGCGCATAGGCCGACGCGCCGGCGATGATCAGCTTCGGCTTGTGCTCATGTGCGAGCTTTTCCATCTGATCGTAGTCGATCTCTTCCTTCGCATTCAGCCCGTAAGAGACCACGTTGAACCACTTGCCCGACATGTTCAGGTGCATACCATGCGTCAGGTGCCCCCCCTCGGCCAGCGACATGCCCATGATGGTGTCACCCGGATTCAGCAGCGCCAGCATCACCGCCTGGTTGGCTTGCGAGCCGGAGTTGGCCTGCACGTTCGCGAAATTTGCGCCGTACAGCTGCTTGAGCCGGTCGATCGCCAATTGCTCGACGATGTCAACGTTCTCGCAACCGCCGTAGTAGCGCTTGCCCGGGTAGCCTTCTGCGTATTTGTTGGTCAGCACCGAGCCCTGTGCCTGCATCACCGCCGGTGACGTGTAGTTCTCGGACGCGATCAGCTCGATGTGCGCTTCCTGCCGCGCTGCCTCCTGCCTGATAGCGGCCCACAATGCGGGGTCGCCCTGCTCGATGGTGAGGTTGTCCGGGAAGGCGCCCTTGGATGGCGCAACGCGCTGCAGCATGGTTCTCTCCTGTAGCGGCCTGCCTCAAAGAGTGGACAGACCAAACGGGAGTGAACTGTACTGATGAGTTCAGTTAACGAAAAATAAGGAATTCTTTACCGGTAGTTCAGAAACGCTGAACATATGATGAACAAACGCGCCCGGGGTTAGCGGGCATTCACCTACGCAGGTCAGACCTCGATGCAGACGGCCGTTACATCGTCGCGACGCAGGCCATCGCCCTGCCAGCGCCGCACTTCATCGCCGACCGCATCCATCAAGACCTGCACCGGCAAAGACCGATGCGCATCGAGCACCGCCATCAGGCGACGGAAGCCGAAGGCCATCGGTCTTGCGCCATCGCTGCTGCCCACCTGGTCGGTGATGCCATCGGTGTTCAGCACGAAGCGGTCGCCCGCGCCGAAGGCAATCAGCTGCTCGCCCGGCATCGCATCGGCCGCATCGCGGTAACCGAGCCGCACCGCCTCGCCGCGCAGCCGTACGGCGGGCCCGTCCCTGGGCAGATGGATCAGGCCGAGGTTGGCGCCCGCAAAGATCGCGCTGCCCGCGTTCACGTCCACCCGCAATGCGGCCGCGTCGCAGCCATCATCATGCGGCGATTCCCCCTCCTGCAAGCCCTGGTCCTGGTTCAGGCCGCGCCGCAGCGCGTTGCCCAGCGCCTGCAATGCACGAGACGGCGACATCGCCGGGTCGGACGCATGCAAGCGCTCCAGCGTCGTGCTGGCCAGCAGCGCCAGCATCGCCCCGGGCACGCCGTGGCCTGCGCAGTCGACGACGAACAGCGTGAAGCGCCCGCTGTCATCGGCCGGCGTCATCCACCACAGGTCGCCGCCTATCGTGTCACGCGGCTCCCACAGCACGCCCAGCTGCTTCACCTGAGACGGGTAACGATTCGCACGCGGCAGCTGCGCCTGCTGCAGCAACCGCGCATAGTTCATCGACTCCATCACCAGCCGGTTGCGATTGTCCGACTCCGCCAGTACCTGCCCGAGCAGCGCCTCGCGCGCGGCCAGCCGCTGCTCCCATGCGAGTTCGCGCGCGTCCTTGTCGGCCAGAGCCGGCTCGAACTGCAAGGTCCAGACGAATTTCGTCCATTCGTCGCCGTGCGTGGTCTCGTCGGGACGAAACGTCACCGCGAAGCGCCAGCAGTCGCTCAGGTACACGTACAGGAAATTTTCGAACAAGCCACGCGGGAAGGCTTCCTGATCCGGCGACGAGGTGTTCGTCATCGTCGCGCGAAAACGCATGCCTCCCTGCGCTTCGATCGTGGCGCCATAGCGTATGTCGCCGATCGAATTTTTTTCGAGGATGTCGTTCATCAAACGGAAGCAGCCCTGCAGCACGTCGGTCAGCGCGTCTTCCTGCTGCAGACGCGAATGGCCCTCGGCAAGGTAAGCGTCGCGCAGTACCACCGCCGCTTCATGGATATGCGACCAGTAATCGCCATAAGCAAAACCAAACGAGTACAAGGCCTCGGGACCGAAGCGCTTGAGCACCGTTGCATGAATGGAGCGGCGGATGCGGAAGGAATAGCGCTGGTTCGGGTCGATCTCGTGGATGCCATGCGCCTCCAGCACCTGCTGGCCGATGCGGCCCAGCGCGGCCATGTTCCGTATCGTCGTCGCCAGCTGCGCGCCGGGTATCGTGTTCCCGCCGCTGAAATACGGCTCCATCGCTGCCCCCTATCGCGTCCTCTGCCTCGGCGTCGACTGCGCCTGCGGACTTGTGCGTTGTTCTTGTCTGGTCTCGAACGTAAAGATTTCGCCGCTCGCGTCGATACCGTGACTGATGGGCGCAGGAGCGCGCACTGTGCGCGTCCGCGATCCCGAACAACAGCCACGCTGCCGAGTCATCGAAATATCGAATGATCGAATTATCGAATTGGCAGCACCGAACCCGGGGCGAAATGCGATGAAACCAAGAATACTCCTATCCGCCACACTGGCTGCCCTGCTGGCCTCCGGCCTGTCGGGCTGCAGCAGCGCACGCATGCCGACGCTGGATGATCTCGCGTGGAGCGCCACCAGCTGGGACACGCACCAGCTGTGGGGCTTCGACAAGCACCAGAACCAGTTCGTGCGCCAGCTCAACCGTGACGGCCCGAGCGAGTTCACCTTCTCCAACGGCGACAAGCTGACCGGTATTTTCAAGGGCGGCTATGTGCTGAGCCCGGCGCGGGTCGATTACGCAGACGGCAAGGTCTACTACGGCAGCTTCCTGAAGAACGCCATCCACGGCACCGGCACCATGACCTACCCGAACGGCGACCGCTACGACGGCACGTTTGCGAAGGGACGGCGCCATGGCCGCGGCACCTATCGCTTTGCGACCGGTGGCCGCTATACCGGCGACTTCAACAACGACATGCTGACCGGCGTCGGCAGCTTCGTCTATGCGAACGGCGATACCTACACGGGTCAGGTGCTGAACGGCACGCACCATGGCCGCGGCAAGCAGACCTTCGCCGGCGGCCGCGTGCCGCTGGAAGGCGTGTGGGAGCACGGTGCGTTCGTGCAGATGGAAATGCTCCACTAAAAATTGCAAGCTTGGGATTGCAATCTTGTAGTTGCCATCTTGGGATAGCAACTGAGGTATGGCTGACGGCGGATCAGCTTCGGCGCCGCTTGCGCTTGCCAGCAGCCTGAAGCACTACCAGACCAGCGCGCGCAACTCGATGCTTTGCCTTGGCGCTGCATCGGCCGGTGCGCCCGGCTCCTCGAACGCCGTATGCGGCACCGTGCCGCCATGCGCGCGCCCCTCGCCGGCGGCCATCTGCCGGCTGTCATAGTGCAGGAACAGGATCGCCTCGTCCGACGTCATCTGCGGGTAGTAGTACCAGCGGTGGCGCGGACTGTGGAGCACCGCATAGGTCTCGCCGCGCCGCTGCGGATAGACGATGGCGTTCGGCACCAGGTCCGCGGGCGCGACGCTGTCGGCGGCTGCCAGCGCCAGCGGCGCATCCTGCAGGGCCCGGGTCGCGATCGGCCGCCACAAGCCGACGATGCGATAGTCGGGTATGGCCCTGACGCCCTCCGCGTCCAGCAAGGACTGCACGCGCAACGGCCCTGACACCGGCGTGAAATCCGCATGCACCCGGCCGACCGGCTCGCGCACAGTGCTGAATGAGCCGCCGACGCCATCGAGCGGCGGACGATGCGCAGCACGACGGCGGCAGGTATGGTCGAACACCACGGCGTGTTCCGCGCCCAGCGCTTGCGCTATCCAGTCGGCGGCTTCGCGGTAATAGATATCCCTGACTTGCGCATCGTTCCAGAAATCGGTGACGGCGCTCGGGCGCTCCAGCAAGGTGAAGCCATGCACATCGAAATCGCCATGCCGCGGCAGGCCACGCGCATCGGCGATACGCGTGGACACCGCGTGCAAGCGGCCATTGAAACGCGCGCTGCCGTCGGGTGGATCGTAGGCCCAGGTGGCCAGCCCCGGCAAACGGTGCTCGAGATAATTCAGCGGCGCGTCGAAGGACTCGCTCATCGGGCTGGCCCGCCCCATGGTCAGAAGAAGGCCATGGTGCGGACCTCGATGCTCTCGCGTTTGGGCGCGTCCGGCGGCGTATTCGGATCTTCGAACGCCGAGTGCCCCATGAAACGGCAGCGGCCATCGGTCTCCGAGTCATAGGTCTTCAGCAGCAGCGCATGGTGATTCTCCATGTGCGGGAAATACATCCACCGATGTTTCGGCGAATAGCGCATCACATAGATTTCGCCGGTGCGCTCGCGGTATTTGAGCTCCATGCGCAGCATGTCGTCCGGGTCATGCGTGGTGGCGTCCACCATGGCCAGCGGCAGCTCTTCCACGCGCCGGTACAAGGGCTTCCAGACGTTGTAGAACGCCACGCGGCCCTTGAGCAATTGCTCGGCCTCGTCGGGAACGATGTCATGCACGCGCTGCGGCCCGCTCTTGATCGTGTAGTCGCTGTGCACCAGAAGAACCGCCGGTCGCTGCACCGTGGTCTGCTGCTTCAGGTCGGCCGGCAGGCGCTTGCGTATCGTATGGTCGAAGATGATCACCCGCTTCGCGCCCGTGTTTCGTTTCACGAACGCGATCACCTGGTCATAAAAGAGGGAGCGCAGTTGCTGGTCGTCGTCGAAACTGACGAAGGAAGGGTCGAACTCATGCAGTTCGAACCCTTCCCTGTCCAGCGACAGCCTGTCCACGTCCGGCCATGCATCATGGATCGCCACTTCATGCGGATCCGTCCCGGGCGGATTGAGTTGGGTACCCGGATCCGGCTCGTAGAAGTAGTAGTCGGGCGGGATGCCGTTGTCCACGCTGTAATTCATCGTGGCCGTCACGGTACGCGACAAGGTCATGTCATTTGCCTCCATGATGGGCTCAGGCCATCGCTTCCTGCTTCTGCAGCGTGAAGCCTTCATAGACCATCGTCGACTGCCAGCAGGGCAGCTGCTCGACCGCCTTCATCCAGCGCACGACATTCGGGTGGTTCTCGAGCGGCAGCTTCTGCCATTCGTGCAAGTGCATCGGTGCGGCGAGCGCGATGTCGGCGATCGTCGGATGATTGGCGGCGACCCAATCGCGACCTTTCAGGCGATCGTCGAGGATGCCGGCCAGCTTGTGGAAATTGTCCGCCTGCGCGGCGAGCACCGCAGGATCCGGCGCGCCGCCCAGCAAGGGCTTGACGCAGTTTTCGACCAGATAGACATAGCAACTCGGGAACCAGTGCGCGGATTCCCACAGCAACCAGCGGTTGATGTCGGTGCGCGTCTTCAGGTCTTTCGGGTAGACCTTGTCATTGCCGATCTTGTCGGCGGCGTATTGCAGGATCGCGTTCGATTCCCACAGCACGAAATCGTCATCCACCATCGCCGGTACCGATGCATTCGGATTGAGCGTGATGAACGGCTTTTCCTTTTGCTCGCCCTTGAAGTAGTCCACATGCACCAGCTCGTAATTGGCGCCCATCAGTCCCAGGCCTGCCAGGACTTTCTTGCAGTTGACCGTGATCGGGTCAGCATGGATCTTCATTGTGTCTCCTTCCTATTTTATTTGGCAGATGCGGGTCTGCTGGTTGTCTGCATCACCGTAGCGGCAGCCAATCGAGTATAGGGATTGACCCTCGTATCAACATCTGCTGGAATGCAAACGGATTGTGTCCACAGAGGAAACAATGGGTAGTGCAGCGCAGCATAATTCGATCATCAGCTCCGACCTGCTGGCTGCATTCCTGCATGTGGCCGACACGGGCAGCGTGAGCCAGGCGGCGATCGAGCTCGGCGTCGGCAAGAGCGTGATCAGCAAGCGCATCGCACTGCTGGAGCACAAGCTGCAAGCCACCCTGTTCAGCCGCAGCACGCGCAAGGTCGCACTGACGCCGGCCGGTGAGGCTTACATCGATTACGCGCGACGCGCACTGGAAGAGATCGGTGCCGGCATCGAGCGCTTGCGCTCTCTGCGTTCAGAACTGAGCGGACGCATACGCCTGACGGCGCCGGTGTCATGGGGGCAGCATGTGCTGTCGCGGCAGCTGCCCGAATTCCTGCGGCTGCACCCCGGCATCGAGATCGAGCTGCAGCTGGCGGACCGCCGCCTCGAGCTGGCCCGCGAACGCATCGACATTGCCCTGCGCTGGTCGACCACGCCGTCGCCCGAGCTCGCTTGCGTGCCTGTTGCGCAGATAGGCTGGAAGCTGGCGGCCGCACCCGCCTACCTGAAATCAGCGGGCAAGCCTGCGACGCCACCCGAACTGGCTCAGCATGCCTGCCTGTGTTACTGGCGCGAGAACTCGGATGATTCGTGGCTGCTGGTGTCGCAACGCAGCGCTCCCGAGCCGGTCGAGGAATGCATCGAAGTGAAAGTGCAGAGCCGCTATCACGTGGACAATCCCGATGCCGTGCTCAACGCGGCGATTGCCGGCATGGGCATCGCGCTGCTGCCCGATTATGTCTGCGAGCAGGCGCTCGCGTCCGAGCAATTGGTGCCGGTGCTCGAAGGTTGGGAGCCGCGCACCAAGTTCGGCACGCAGATCATGGCGATGGCGACGCCGGAACGGCTGACGCTGTCACGCAATCGCGCCTTCCTCGACTTCATCCGCGATGCCGGCAGCAGCATCAGCGCTTCAGGAATACCTCGGACAAGTCATCTTCGGTGAACCAGAATTCGATCATCTTGACCAGCTTGCGATCCGGCGTCAGGTAGGCGTGCACGCCGCGCTGCCAGATGAAGATCGGGCCGGGCGCGCCGTCCTTGATTTCGATCGCATCCGGCTTGCCGTACTTCGACTGCAGCGCCGCCACCCTCTGCGGCTTCTCCGGTATCCAGCGAATGCGCATCAGCGCCAGCCTGTCTTCCAGCGGACGGTCCAGCGCCTCGCGCTGCTGGCGTATCAGCAGGTTGATCGATTTGGCTTGCGGGTTGTCCGCATGATTGACGGTGGCCGGCAAGCTCTTCTGCAGGTCCGCCAGTTTCTGCTTGCGCTTGTCGTCGTCATGCTCGAACAGTAAGGCCACCAGGCCATCGGCGCCGTCGGCATCCAGCATGCAGTAGTACTGGTTCTCCTTCAGCCATGGCGGATGTTCGGGATCGAGCTTCGCGCCCGGGAAGCGCTGGCGCACCGAGGACAGCGATTGCAGCGGCTCCAGCCCGAGGAAGGTCTCGGCCAGCGCCCACTGCGGCAGCATCCAGCACAGCCATGCCAGCCACAGCGGGGCAAGGCATTGGCCGCTGCGCGGCCCCGCCTTCACCATGGTCGATGCTTCATGCCGCACGCCAGTGCTCATAGGCGATCTCGGCAATCGGCGCCTTGGCTTTCTTCGCCATCTGCAGCACCCTCTCCCTCGTTGATTCGGCAGCCAGTTCGCCGAGCAGCAAACGCTCCGATTTGATCATGCGCGTAATGCGCAAATGATTATGGTCGTGTGCACGCAACCAGCCTTTGCTGCGCGCCAGATAGTCGAGGAACCATTGCGCCGATCGCTCGAGATTCATCGTCGCCGGCGATGATTTGTGGATCAGGTCGATTTCGGCCGACTCCAGCACCGGCGCATCGGGGAAGGCGCCGCTGGGCTCGGCCAGCGGGAAGACCCACTGGATGAAGTCGTGGGTCCCTTCGATCTGCTGGTCGCTGAACTGCCAGATGTCCGACAGGTAGCGTCCCTGATGGTCAGGGCCGACATCCTGCAGGAAGGACAGGAGCTTCATGCTCACCTCCGGGAAGGCTGGTCATGTCACTACTGTAACCCAAACGCCAGACGCCCCGGTTGACGGCACAGGTGACCGATTTCAACGCCACGCTGCCCGACCATGGAATAATCTGGGGGGTGCCTGCGGGCGCCCTCCCATCCCGACCAGAACAAGACCACCCTGACCGATGCCGGATACCTTGCCCTCCCTCGACGACGCTCTCGCGCTGCTGCGCTCCCATCCCGATTACCGCGTGCTGACCCGCATACCTGAGCGCACCCACTACGTCGATCCGGGCCAGGCCGGCGAGCGCACGGTCCGCAAGGGCATCATCCTCGACACCGAGACCACCGGCAAGACGGCCGGCCGCGACAAGATCATCGAACTGGGCATGGTGGCCTTCGAATACGACGCCGAGACCGGGCAGGCCTTCCGCCTGCTCGGCAGCTTCAATCAGCTGGAAG
>JACCDH010973571.1_pt1 | contig 10222 bp, 9 predicted proteins | sample 7442481 | NCBI WGS metagenome assembly JACCDH01 (sample SAMN15323433, study PRJNA562643) | freshwater metagenome | isolation source: river surface water | place: USA:Blue River Watershed | collected 2017-08-15
TACCGAATCAAGGTAATAACAAAAGAGATGGGTTTGGTTGGAATGTTTTGGGGGTTGGCAGAGAAATTTGTGTAGAGCTGGGCGAAATAACTGCCTTCAGGACATTGTACCATGCCGTTGTCAACGTTGCCGTTCCACAATTGGGTATTGTCTAAAATGGAAGCGTTTTCTGCGGCAAATACCCGCTCTCCCCATCGGTTGAATACGTAGAAACTGTAGGTAAAATCCCCGCCTTTGGTGTCGAATTCAAGTAAATCGTTTAATCCATCCCCGTTGGGAGTAAAGATGTTGTAAAATTTGATGGATTTGGCGGGGCTGAAGAACTGAATTTCGGCGGAGTCCCGGCAACCGAACCGATCTTGTTCCAAGAGTTTCATTTGGTGCCATTGATCGTCCGAAGGCCAGAAGAAACGGACACTGTCGCTGGGGGATTCCCCGGTTAGGTTGCCGTCTCCGTACCACCACCAATTACCCATTTGAACCCCCCCGCTTCCGTTTCTAACGGCAAGCAAATTAGGTTTTTGGGAAGAGTCCAAAGCGATATCGGTAGAGAAGTAGGATTTGGTAACGGTCACAACCACAATTGAATCACAACCCAGGTAGGTTTTGAGGGGATAACGGAAGCTCCCGGAATCGTTAAATGTTCTACCTCCTAATTGCACGGAGTCCTTTGGACATAGGTGAGCAAAAAAGCTGGTAGTAGCCGGTTGGTTAACCCGAACTTGCCAAGCAATCACCGAGTCGCAGCCGTTGCTGCGGAGTAAGGTGTCACGGCCTGAACCGGCCGATATACGCCAACGGTTGGCAATAGCAACACTATCGCCCAAACAAATACTGGCGTTGATGGTAACTAAGGTATCGGGCAAAACTGAGAGATGGGTTTCAACCACGGAATCGCACCCAGAAGCACGCAAGAAGGAATCCAAGTAGACGCCGCTGCGGGTGTATTGATTTTTCCCAATGCGATATATTTCGCCTCGACAGATGCTAGACCAGACTTGCACCAAGGTATCCGGTTTTACATAGATGTCCACGGTGCGGATGGAGTCGCACCCAAGGAAATTGATCAACGTATCGCGGTAAGTTCCGGCGCTGTTTCGGTAGCTGCCAAAAACCATCACGGAATCGCCCTGACAGATACGCAGGGTATCGAAAGTAAACGACCGAGACAATACCTTTAACCGAATTTGCTGGGCAGAATCGCAACCGTATTGGTTTTGAAAGGTGTCGTTAATAACCATGGAACTGGCATAGCTGTTCCCCAAATGGACAAAAGAATCGCCCTGGCAAATGGAAACATACAAGGTGGTATCGAACCGAGGAAACACCTTGAACGGATAATCACGGTAGTACCCTCCGATGCGGATATTTCGGTAAATCCGCAGTTTGTAGTTGTGGAAAGGCTGAGCTTTTGAGAACGTATCGCCGTACCGGTATTTTACGGATTTGGTTTGAACTTCTTTGTTGAGGGTGGAATCGTACCACTGAAAAGTATAGGTAGAGGCGGTGTCGTAATGGTTCAGAACGGCATACAACTTGGAACCGCACACCGGACTTTGATTGATGTTGAGGGAGGTGTCGTTGCACCGATAGGGGGTAATAAAACTGCCCACAAAGCTATCGCCGGTAGCAAACAGATGCCCGGTGGAAGGGTTGTACTTGATGTCTTGCAAGACCAGCGGCATTTTTTTGCCCCAAACAAAGATTTGCGTATCCAAACGAAAGGAGCTTCCATCGAAGGAAAGACAAAAAATATTGCCACTATCGCCTGCTACAAAGACGTGACTGCAAGGATCGGTAGCAATTCCTGAACTCATAAAACAGGAATTATTGCGTAATGTAGTTTTTGTATTAATTAATTTTCGAGCAATAAGATCAACCGCCTTTAAATTCAATCCATCGGTTGAAAACAAATATCGGTCATTTGCGGCAAGCGCATTGTTATTGTAGGCCGCAATTTTAGTGGCCGCATACAACGAATCGAAATGCCTGGATTGTTCCATGTACCACGGCCTCAGTGGATTGTGGATTTTGAATCGACTATTTCTAAAGGATTGGTTAGCAGCATAAATGTAATTGGTGAAACCCGTATCGATGGGGTTGTGGCTAAATAATGAATAGGTATAACCACTGTAATCTTGGGTGGTACAAACGGGTTGTTTGTCAGCCGTTTTCGACATCGTGATAGAAGCCGGAATGGTAGTTGAATTTTGGTATCGAAAACTTAAATCTGTAAGGTCGCCAAAGTAGTAATTTCTGCACCCAAAGGCCAAAACCGAGCTGTCGTTTGGATGGTAAAATAAGTCGTTTATTACCGATTGCTGTTTGCAGGTGTCGTACGAGAATTGGTAAATTCCACTTGGTGAAAGACGTATTAATTCGGCATAACCGGATAAATAATTGTTACAGCCAACGTTTATTTCGGACGTTGATTTATCCACTAAAACCGTAGAAACAAATTCAGCAGTGTACCTCGACGAAACTCCAGGTAAATTGATGTCACCCGAATAAAGCCATTCTAGATTTCCGATGGAAGAAAACTTGGCTACTTTAAAACCCGTAAAACGCAGTAAAGTGTCAGAATTTTGATTGCTTTGGCCACCGTATACAAAGACTTCATTGTTGTAGTTATAATCGATTTCAAAACCGATATTTTCCGAAATCTTTTTATCACGAAGTCTAACCCTTGAAAAATTTCTAATTTTCATTACCCACGGATCAATAAAAATGGTATCATTTACTTGGAATTGAGCCGATAACGCAAATCCAACAAGACCCTGGTTGAGTAAGAATTTACCCGACAGAGGTTGATTTTTGTGGTTGAAAATACTCAGGGTGCCATCAACCACAGTGTCCTTGCGGTTCGCTATAACCAATTGATTACCATGGGAATTTATTGTAAAAAGTGCATTCTTCGATTGGTATTGAATGTGGTTGATGTTCGCTCCGGGTCGAAGTCGCCAGGTGTATTTAAACGCTTTGGCAGAGTCAGGATGAATGGTAACAATCCAATCGATATTGGGGTAAACGTTATGATAAATCAGCTGTTGATAGCCGATGTATTTATGCGGTTGCTGTCCTAGAGAAAAATGGTGGGCTGTAGGTTTTTGTGCTTCGATTCGCGGGTTAGGGTTGGCATTTCGGAAGGTAACGGTGATGGCTTTTGTTCTATGTTGGGAATCGGTGCTGTACCAGGAAAAACCGTCGGAGTGAAATAAAACACTTTCTTGGTTGAGGTTCAGGAAATAGGGAAAGGAGGGAAGGGTACTGTCTTTGGCGTTGCTGAGATTTTCAAAAATATACTGTGTACTAAAATTCAATGAGGATACGAATGTCCTCGGTGTTTGGGCCAAGGAATACGCAAATCGGAGAATCAAAAAAATGGATAATATTTTTTTATTAATTGCCAATATGAAATTTCAACATTCAAATTATAACTTTTTATTGATAAACGAAAATTTAATAATTGATATAATAGGTGGAATCGCAAATAGGTCCCGGTTTGCCTTTAGTGAAAGTAAATGCATGCATTGAATTTCCTAAGCAAGGCAAAGATTGCACGGATGTTGAATCTAAATATACATTGAAGTTTGGTCCTCCAACTATTTCAAAACGCACATATGCGGGAGTCCCAGGGTTGCCGCAGCTGAATATCGGAGGGTTTTTGCCATTGAAAGGTCCTATTAAAATATTTCCTGAAGAATCGTAAATTTTAATTGTTAAATCGCAAGGCATAATGCCATATTGTAAGTTAGGCTTCCAGCTGGCATTCAAATTGGAAATAATTATTGCAGTAATAAATACAATTATCTTCTTCATGTCAATTTCTTTTACAGTAAATAGTCTTCTTGGCAATAACTGGTTTTATGGATGCTTGAATCTCGAAACAATCGGTAAAATTGGTGTTGTTATGTTTATTACATAAAGGAATTATAAAAATTGATTTAAATGCATTTCCATGACAATTGATTACATGACCGCCTACATTAGATTTTTCGGTACATCCTTTAATCGAACAATTTGGAGTTTTATTTCCTGTATTGTTTTTCCAGTGATTTAATGCAGTTCCACATTCGCACAAAATTGGGTTAAATCCATTTGAATTTTTATAAGTTGGCATAATTCGAAATAATACAATTTTAATTTGTTAGAAATAGTGACATTTTACTAAAAATGATAAATTTTTCTACAAATTATACTTCCAATAATTACATCTAGCAATTAGCTTTTTATTTGTATAATTAATTAAAAATTAATAGAATAGAAACCTATTTTAGTGAGGATAATGAAAGCGGAGAAAGCAGTGATTCCGTTTTCCAGATAATAATTCATCTATTTTTAGTAGGTGAAAATAAATAATAAAAATATTTACCTTTACAAACCTCTAAAATATCATGTTAGTTACAGGTGACTATATTTTCTTTAAATTGTTGAAATATAAAAACATAGCACTCTTGTTAAATCCGAAATGGTTCAACTTGGGAAATCGAGGTAAGGTGATTAAACTATCTCTATTTTTTATAGCGTTTCTATTTCAAACGGTTTATGTAGGTGGACAAAGTTTAAGTTCCATTTTAGAATTCCGGAACAGTTATGGATTCAGGGTGAAACGAAACCAAATTGAACAATATTCAAACATCGCCCTGTGTAAGGAAAATGAAAATTCCTTGTCATTTATCGGTACTAAAATAATAGATTCAAAATCAACAGCACTCGTTACGATAGACGTAGTAACCGGCAAAACTAAACACCGCCGGATTTTGCTACCCGATAGTATCGTTAAACAAATTGGGGATAATAATGATGCTGTGCAAGCTATTGTGTTGAATAGCAATTTTTTAACAATTGCACTGTTGCAGGAAATTCATGTTTTCAAGTTGGATGAAACCAATCAAAAGTTTCAATACATCAAATCTTGTAAGTTACCATCGTTGATTAGCGAAGTTCAAATGGTCGATTCAACCCTAGTGATTTTTGGTTCTTATCCTAAATATATGGAAGAGATCAGAAACAACTTCGTAGCAGCCATTGATTTAACTACAGGTAATACGGAGATTAAATTTACATGGCTGAGTGGGTATGATGCCAGTATTTATCATATATTGAGTGGCACCAAATATTTGATGATAGGAGAAGATAAAAAGGCGATAATAACAGACCCTCGAAAATTGAATCAATATACCGTGGAAATTACCGATACCGGAATAGCAATTAATGGAGAAAAGTCGTAAAACCTTGTGAATTTTGAGGCCAATAAAATTGGGGATTCTAGATATCATCGTCTGCTAAATAAATATCATAAACATCTCATCCCTATGTATGACGAAACCATGAAGTTGCATGAATCTCTAAATGCTTCAATTTTACGTCAGATATGGTCAATTAATAACCATTGTAAAATGCTGGTAATTTCGGAACCGGATCCAAAAACTGGAACCTTTAGCACCCAATATGTTATTATGGATAGCAACGATTCCGTACTTTCTGTTTTGCATCGGGATACATTTCCGAAAGAATATGTATACAAAAACAGCGATTATAGACCTTATACGAATTTAGACGTTCAGATTTTTGATGGCAAATTCGCTATTTTCGGGAGACTATCTTGTACCGTGGATAAAAGGGGTTTATCTCAAAAAAAAGTGTATGAAATGGATGGATCTAAAGGGAAATTGTATTGGGCTTTTGATGTATTTAAATGGCAAAGGTAATTCTATCATCCATGTTGGTTCTGCTGTTCTTATGTTCAAGCGGTAAGAGAAATACGACTATATATGTGAACGTATCGAATCCTTTTTGTATAGGATGTTTAACTCATTTAATAGAATATTTAGAGAGTAATCCAAGGTTAGCGGCTAAAACTAAATATTTAGTCAATGAATCCGAATATTCTAATTTTGTTATTTTACAGAATAGACTTAAAAAGAACTTTAAGGTCCATTCAACGATAGTATCTCCCGCTTCGAGAGAAATAGAATCCGATTCAATACATTTCGGTCGGGCTAAATATTCCCCAGAGGTTATTATTCGGATGGGAGGCAATTATATCGTTTTTGAGAATAAGACTTGTTTTGATAACGATATGTTGGTTTCCGACACGTTGCGTAAAACGCTTCTTTCATTGTTTTTGAAATAGCTATTCAAAAAATATACGTAAGGTGATATTTTTATATCACATGTATTTTGTTTTTAGCCAATAATTTTGCTTGAAATTAATTATGTAATATGAAAACAAAAACATTTCTTATTTTAGTTTCGTTTTTTACATTAACGAATACTTCGAAAGCACAAGTGCCGGTACCAGAGATTGTAGTTGGTTGTGTGACTAAGTTACAGAATGGGCAAACAATTACGCTCAAGTGTGGAAATTGTTGCGAGTATAATTCACAATCTGGAAACATTAATACTATAACTCATAAATGTTTAACCGAGGAAGATCCAAATTGTACTGGAATTTTTCTGAATGGCAAATGTCCTGAATGTTACTTTATTGTTTATCAAGAACCCTCTCCTGAATTTTCTTTCTTGCATGCCACTATTTATGTTCCTGCACTAAATAAAAAATGGGTATTTAATCCAAATTCATCTAGCACCACAAATACTTCTAATCAATTTGAAAGTATTATTACTTTCATTCCAATAGATGGAAACTTGAATGGTTTAGAAATGACTTTAGCCGATATCGCATTTTTGGAAGCTATAAATCCATAGTCTTCGAAAGTGGGGAATGTTAACAAGTTTTTTGTAAATTTGATTTAGTATGAAAAAACTAATTTATGCATGTATCTGCTTGATAGCAATGGTTTTAATGCCAAGTGCAGTTTGGTCGCAGTGTCAGCAATATAATTTAAGTATTAGCTACGACAAACAGTTTATGCATAAAACTTCAGAGCTTTTCCATAACAATCAATTTTCTTATATTGGTATCTGGTACACGGATTCTATCGCTGTAAACAAAAAAAAATATACCCAAAACAAGGCGCCAGATTATAAATGTTTGATTATCAAATTAGATAAATTGGGGAACGTTGTGGCTCAAATTGATTTGATTCTTCCTATGCCTTTTACGTATCCGAATTTGCGCTTGGATCCCGGTACTGGAGGGTTGGCATATGTAATAACTACCTATAATAATATTTACAAAATCAATGATACATTAACCGTTAATGCATCTAATAAATCGGTATTGGGTGTTGTGAAAATTGATTCAAATCTATCCAAAGTTGCTTTTGTGAAAATTGCAGAATCCCTGTTGAATGAACGATTATTTCAAGGAGAAAATGATATTTATTGTTTTAACCAAGGAGCCTCATTAATGATTGCGGTAAATAAGGCAATGCACTTAAACAACGGTGATACCATTAAGCCAAAGTCCTATTGCGAAATCTATTCTGTAGGAGTAAATAATGATTTTCAAGTGATCGGTAAATCATTACTTGCCACAACCAACGCGGGAATCAGCAATTACGGAATTTTAAATACAGCATCGGGGATGCATTATGTTTTTAAGTTTACAAAGTCTGTAACTATTCCTAGTTTGAATAAGATACATGAGGCTACGTTAAACAAGTTATTACCGGGTGCTGGTGTTGATGGTTCTGATATTTTGATTATCCGAGAATCTAATGGAGTAATCGTATCGAGCTATACAATTGGATGCAGCAGTTCTGTATTGCCAATAGGTATGAAGAATGTTATTTTTTATTCCAAGGATAGATTTTATTTCCCGCACAATAATAGAGGACAAAACTTGTACGACAATAACATGCGAGCAATAGTAAATTCAAAACCTGGTTTAAATTGTTTGGCTATTTTTGACACCGCATTTAATTTGATTAGCGTCACAGCTTTTGAAGATAAATCGGTAAAGCCAAGATTGGGTATTGGATTTTTTCAATCTTCTGCCGAAGAATTTTTTCTAACGGCCAACACTGATAGCCCCTTTGTTTTTAAGAATTATACATACACTCCACAAAAGAATTTCAATCCAACTTACATGAATGTTATTTTCTCAGTCTCAGGGGATTCTATTAGCTATAAATGGTCTCAAAACACCGAAAATTACCAGTGTTTTTACAGTGATTTCACCCAGAATTCATCTAGTTTCAACGTATATCCGTATCCCAATAAGACAATTTCTACCGTTGCAAATATGACGCTGGAAGATCCTTTGTATTCCAAATACTTTTGGATGGTAAAGCAATGCAACCCCGAATTGAAATCCCATAGAATAGAAAAAGTACCGTGTTACTCGTTTCCAAATCCGGTGAGAGAAAATATATTGAAAATTATTGCTCCCAATATGATTCAAAAGATAGTGTTTTCAACTGTTCAGGGACAAGTAATTTTCGAAAAATCAATAAGCAATGAGAGCGCTGTTTTAGATCTTGGTGGTTTCCCCTCCGGTAATTATTTAGCTTATATTCATTTCGCAGATCAAGTGGAAATTCATAAAATAATAAAGTTATATTGAGCTGTTTTAGTTTAATGTTTTTATTTCATTATTATTTAACCATTTCCAGGCTGCCTTGTGCGTTGCTACCGGGATTTAACCAAGAATAATGCTGAAAAAACCAGTGTTCATAGGGGTAATAATACTTTGAAAAATAAGTTGTCACTAAAATTCAAACTCAGCATCGGTTAAAACCATTTTGGTTAGGTCGATGGTTGGAATAATAAAATTGGAGAAAGAAGTTCCTTCGGTTTTGCAGAATAAAATACCTCGGATAGTTCCTGTTGTGATGGTGGCTATATGGAGAAGAAATGGTTTGGATATAGTAATAGTAGAATTGGATTGAGACAATTGTTCCCAGGAGGAAGCTTCAATTTGAAAATGACAGCTACACGATATCTTCATAAATACTTTCTGATTTTGATGGAAATCAAACGACATAAAAGTACCGATTCGCTTTTGTTGCCTATCTAATTTAAAAGCGATTTTAGAAAGTAATTCCACGGGTCCAGTTGGTGCGAAGTGCTCCTCGATAATGGCAAATTGTTCTGTTTTTATTCGATGAATTTGAAAGAGAATATTTGATTTTGTTTTTTTCATGAGGCCGTTTCAAGTACTAGGACATTTGATTTGTTTTCAATAACTAGCGTGCTTAATTCTCCAAGAGTTGAATTTGAATATGCGCTGATATCGAGACCTGAGTTTATTAAATGATACTTTTCGTTAAGTGGTGGCATTGCTATGGCCTGTGTATCCTCGTTTTCGTAAAAACTAGCTAGTATTGGAATGTTGAGGATGTTCTGAAGTTTAATTTGTGTTTCAATGGTTAAGTTCTCGCTTCCACTGACGATTTTGCTAATTTGCTGTGGCGAAACCTGCATGAGCTCGGCCAATTTGCATTGTTTCATGCCTAATTCATCCAGTTTGATAAGAACCTTGAGTGCGATTTTTCTCGATTCTCTCAGCATTTCACGATGCTTAATACGCTCTTTATTCTTCGCTAAAGCGTCGGACTTGTGGATTATACTCTCGTCGAATTTTTTATTCCCAGTTTTCATGATTGTGTGATTAATTCATAAAAGGCGTCTTCGTTATATGTGTCGTTTAATTCAAAATATTGACGGGCTTGTTCTAATTTGATTAGTTCTTTTTGGGTGCAAGGATGATGTTCCATTCGTTTTGACATCTTTATCGCGCCGCCGGTAATGATAAATACTTCCTCTATTAATTTTATTGCGTATAGTCGCAATCTGTTTTGGTGCGTTTTACCCGTAACCTAAATAATTGGCCATCAAATATACAATCAATTTTCATAATATCAACCTATAGGTTTATTTTTAATGTATGTCGTTTTAGTTTGTTGAATGCTAAACACCTAAATTTAAACCCTAATTAGTTATTGCGTTATTCATCAGATGCGATTTGCAATATTTGCAAATAATAATTAGGCTCGAATTAAGGCAATGCCTATTGAATGAGGTTAGGCATTCGAGGATTCAATATGAAGGGAATTCCTCAATTTAATTTGGTTATCCCTAGTTGTTTAGGCCAAATTACGACTTTGAAGGGTTGGTATATTTGGGTTTCCCATTAATCATTACTTACTCCACCAACCATTGAATAGACTTTGCGGTGCCTTCAACCTCCACAAAGTACAACCCTGGGGCTGGCGCCATTAATTCCAAACGGTCTTGATTGGCCGATAATTGATGAACCGAAATTCGGGTTCCCACCGTGTTGTAAATGTGAATGAAACGTTGTTTAGGCGGA
>JACCDH010466014.1_pt1 | contig 10221 bp, 20 predicted proteins | sample 7442481 | NCBI WGS metagenome assembly JACCDH01 (sample SAMN15323433, study PRJNA562643) | freshwater metagenome | isolation source: river surface water | place: USA:Blue River Watershed | collected 2017-08-15
AGGCGAACCATCTCAGTCAAGTGTTCTTCCCTGCTCACTTCTGCTCTCCTTTGATTAGTGCGATGCCATCCATACTGTTGCAGTCACAGTTTTCTAAAATGCAATAACCTGCCCACATAAAGTGCATCATGTCCTCATGCTTACAAACTTTGCAGATAAATCCTGGATACGGCATATTTTTTAGCCATTCTTGGCGCTTGGCTTTTTGCCTCGCCCTTGCACCTGAGCCACTCACTTCTGCTCTCCCTTGATTAGTGCGATTAGGTGTGTCAAGTATTTGCGAGCATCCCGTGCATGGGACTCGCAGTCCTTGCAGCAGTCTTCTGGCTTCACGCTCTCTAACAACTCGATTATGCGTTCACGCTCGACCTGCTCACCTAGTCGCAGCGAGCGCCTGGCTTGCTCTATAAATTCTTCCTCGGTGTAGAAGGTAATGCTCACTTCTGCTCTCCTTTGATCTTGTCTATTAGATCGGCTAGAGCGTAGCAAGCTGGGTCATCGCAGTATTCTGGCTTTTCCAAGTAGTCAAAGCAGATGCGGTTCTTGGCAATCTTGATAATGCGTTCACGCTCAAACAATGCGGCATAACCACAATTCGAACACATCATCACATCTGGCAAGATGCCATCGTAGATCTCAGTTTGTCTGCGATAGGTAGCACCTTCAAGAACGCAATAGTCGCACTTTGCAATAATGCTCATTCCTCGACCTCATCTGCTACCTGCACCATAGGCTCTAGTGGCACATTGACACCACGCATCCGCTCAAACTTGAGGTGATTGTCAAGGCTCTTGATCTTGTCTAGTCGGAATCCTGCCCAGCGGCGGTCATCGGTCTCAACAATCGGTGCAGAGGTAAAGCCAAAGTTCAGGAACTTGTCAACGGCCTTTGGGGTGAGCTTGCGAGTCTTGTAAACGATGCCTCGCTTGTCAAACTCTTTCTTGGTCTGGTTGCATTGAACGCAGTTGGGCAACTCCCAAACAGTAATCTTCATCACTTGTCCATCTCCCTTAGCTTGTCAATAGCAATCTGGAGACCTTTGGCGTTGGTTTTGTTCTCGCCCTTGGCTAGGTTCTCTAGGAACATGATGTCGGCCCTTAGCCCAGAAATCCTGCCGTGGCGGATACCCATCCAGTAGTCCTCATCGAGAATGTTTGCAAACAGCAGCTCAGCAATCTGTCGCTGAATCCAGTTTAGAATCTTCAATTTTCGCTCCTTAGTTTTTTGATTTCCATTCGTAGCATCTCTGCTGGGGAGGTGAAACCTGCGTTCCACCAGGCATCTGCGATCTGCTCGAAATCTTCAAGCAGGCTCCGGAAGCCTAGGTCATAGCCTTTTTGGTATAGCAGGTCGAGGTTGAACTCGATGTCCTGCTTTAGCTCTCTCGTTGTTTTCATAGGGTCAGGCTATTCGGCGTTCCAACCGAATGTCAAACACATTTTGAAAATGTTATAGGTTCGTTATTTTGATGATTGCACCAGGCGGGCGGTCATCGGCGTAATACTTGTGCCCAATCATCTCGACAATCTGGCTATCGTCACCCCAGATGCAGCCTGACTGCCCAATGCCGTCTCCAACTGCCCGCAGGAGCTTGTCCAAATCCGGGGGCACGATTGGCAGGGGTCGCTTCGTCATCTTGATTGATGGAGGTCTGGGTAAAAAGAAATCTACCTCAAGCCTTACTGGGCCAAGGTAGATGTTTTCTGATGCGTATGGTTGGCACGCTTTTTCGATAGCCGCACGCCAAGGCTTTAGTTTCTTTGAAGCCTCGATGAGCCTACCCCGCACGACTTTTTTAGAGCCCTGTGGAGCAGGATCACCGAAAACTTCTAGGACTATCAGAACGGAGCCTCGTTCGGGTCAACGACCGCACCTGACTCAAAGGTCTCTACCTCTTTAGGCCAGAGCTTGATACGGACTCCAGTCGAGCCATCCTTCTTAGGGTAGGTCGAGAGCTTGGCGTTTCCGGTCACTGCGATACGCAGACCCTTCTTCGCCTGTAGTAGCCAACCGAACTCGGAAGATGGGTCAACGGTGACATCAATGTAGTCACGGCTAGTGGTCTCCCATTCACCTGCGTCATTCTTCTGACGGTTGCTGTGGGATACGGTTACGACCGAGCCCCAGTCAAATGTCTTGACTTCTTCCACGAAGCCGACAAAGGACAGTTGTAGTGCCATGTAGGTTGTTCCTTTCACTCTATGTGTGCGGGTAGCACGCAGTCTAGGTTGCCACAGATTCTCTTGCCAGGCAACATTTCTTCGCCTAGGTCGTCAATCGGTGTAACTAGATCTTCGGCAAATCTGCCGTGCCATGGAAGGCACTTGAACTCACCGCTTTGAACCGTCACAGCTCTTCTGCTACGACAGCTCTGGCAAAGCACTCGGTCATTGCCACGCTTCTTTGTGACCTCCCACGAGAGACCACAACGAACGCAAGTTTCTCGTTCCCACACTCGCTAAGGCTATCAAAAAAGCTTTAGAAGTGTCGCTTTATCTATCGGAATCTCGATAAATCTTTCACGAGTCGTGTAGATGGTGTCCTTGACGATGACCGGAGACACGGCAAATGTCTCGCCATCAATCACCAAGCCGTATGTCCAGTCGTCATTGAGCATGATGAAGTTGACCCGCTCTGGGTTCTCTGCAAACTTGAGCTTTCTGGCAGCAAAGTGCACTGTCCTGAATGGAAACTTAGGGCCCTTCCAGTTGTGTTTGACCTCGACCTCTAGCTCAAACCTGCCACGCTCGTTCTCCACGATGAGATCAATGCCATAGGGGTCAGGGTTTACATAGACCACAAACCCGTGTCGAATCGTGAAGTAGTCAATCACAAACTCCTTGGCAGCATCGTCTCTGTCGTAGAGCTCCTGCGAAAACGGCTTATTCACTTAGCTTCTTTGCACAGGGTGGACACATCGCAAGGTTCTTGCCGTGCTCACAGAGCTTCGGAGGGGCTACTTGGAGTGATAGCCTTCTCTGCTCCTCCAAAAAGCTCCTAGAGGCTTCCAGCTCCTTCTCACGGCGTATTCTGGCTCGCTCACTCGCCTCAGAATCAGCAGATGCAGTTGCAGCGTTCTCCCAAGAGTCTGCATTTAGCCAAGATGCGGGATACTTCGTGAACTCAGGATTACGAGTCGGATCATTGCGATACGCAATTACGCCAGCGAGGATGTCCTCGAACTTGGCTCGCTTCAGAGCAGACCGGAAAGCTCTAAATGCTTTCGCTTTGTCTAGCTTGCGAGGATAAGCGTTCCAAAATTCAAGGAACAATTCTTCGCTTTGCGCTTTATTAGTTTCTTGTAATGGTTCTATAAGGGTTAGTACGCCACCTGCTGTCACCCCTGCGCTAATTTCTGTCACCCCTGATGGCGCATTTGTCACCCCTGCTGTCACCCCTGGCAGCGTAACCCAGTAGAGGTTGGACTTGTATTGTGTTTTGGTCGGAGCGTTCTGTATTTCAACCTTCAGCTCACCGATTTCCTGCAAATACTGGATGTCACGCTGCACACTCCGCTCTGAGCTGTTGACCATCCTCGCAAGAGTCTGAATCGAAGGCCAAGCCCCGATTTCTCCTTGGTGATCTGCGATAGCTAGTAGCACTAGCCGTGCCCTGCCGTCAGCCCTTGAGTGCTCCCAAACGGCGTTCATAACTGCGATGCTCATTCTTCCTCCCATACTCCCTGTAGCAAATAACGCAATGCCATCTCGGCCTGCTGAGGGACTACCCCGTTGCCGCAGGCCTTCAGTTCTTCGTTTCGGCTCAGCCCGACATCGGTGATCCAACCTTCCGGTAAGCCCATCATCCACTCTGTAAAGGCACTAGAGAGCCTGTGAGCGCCATCTTTGCCATCTGGCTTGGTTGGGGCTGGGGCAGGTCTGCCTAGAACTTCCTCCCAATGGCGGATAGCTGGCTCGAACTTGCCCCAAGTAGTGATGTGAACCTGATCTTCTATTCGTGCTTTTGGAGCACCCTTTTCAACCTGGCTCGAAGATGAACCATTAGCCGTAGAGGTTCTGGGAGTTCCCAATAGGATCTCACCGCTGTTGAATACGGCTCTAGCCACAGTGTCAGTCTGAACCACGCCACCTCGCTCGTGAGGCTCCGTGCCGTCTTTGTGATCACGGGTTGTCGGTGTAGGTATCAGGTTATCTGCAACCCTGGAAACGGGCAGTCCATTGAGCTTTGCAATGTCTAGGGCGTTGTCACGGATGCCAACGGTGTTGCCCCTAGCTCGTGCAGTCTCTTCGCCTAGCGCTCCACCCTCACCTTGGCTCGCCGTTGGGGAACGCAATAATGAAGATTCGGAAACGGTTATGTGGTGCACCTGCATCGGCAGCTCGAACACCGACCCATTTACTGCTATACCCGATGTCGGCCAAGTCTCCAAGTACGGCTCCGAGTGCCCGCAAAGGAGGTTCACTTGCGTTGTCTCCCATACACCACGGGCAGGGTTCCATGTCGCTATGGGCTGTTGCGCTGAGTAGTCCTCTAACATTTTCAATTACCACCAATCTTGGTCTCAAAATTTCGATTGCTTTATGGAACTCAGACCATAGACCTGATCTTGTTCCGTCTTTCATCCCTGCACGCTTACCAGCTAGGGATAGGTCTTGGCAGGGAAATCCGCCAGTGAGAATGTCTACTGGCTCAACCTGAGTCCAGTCAACCTTCGATACATCGTGGAAGTTGGGCACACCTGGGAATCGCTTTTCCAGAATGGCTGAGGGAGCTGACTCCCATTCACAATGCCAAGCAACAGTGGCTCCGGTGACATTTGAGACCGCTAGGTCTAGCCCCCCGTAGCCTGAGAACAGGCTGCCTATCTTCACTGCTCTCGTGCCTTCATCTTTGTAAAGGCTTCACGGGCGGTGTGGTCTCTAGCTCCCCCTACCCAACGCCCAGCGTTGAAGTAGAGTCGCTTCAGGTTCTCAACCTGCTGACGCTTCTTTTCTTTTGCTTTGTCTATGGCGACCCGATCTATCGCCAAGCTTTCACTCAACGATTCGTCACCCTCTATCAGCAAGGCTCGCTCACGCATAGCCTTGGCTAGTAGCTCCAAGTCCATCTCTCTCCTAAATCAGATGTTGCGGTGGTTCTGTTTCCAGCTTCTCACCCTTCGAGGTCAGAACATACCAAGTTCTGTTGGGCGTGTCAAATACTGGTTCTGTGAAGTCCTGCCAAGAGGCAAGCTTGTGACCGTAGTCTCGTGCCTGGTTAGCGGTTGCGGAATCGGATTCCATCATGCCGTTGTAGATGGCACAGACCATCATCAGGTTGTCGAGGCGATCTAGGAGCTTTGAGCCACCCATGCCTCTGTTTCTCCGGTGGTGCGGCACGAGGTCATCGTTCTCGCCACAGTGCCAGCACAGCTTGTCCCTAGTCCGTAGCTTTTCCAACATTGCTCTGGTTAGGGCCATTATGTCTCCTTAGATTTTGAGTTCGGCGGAGAGAAGTCTAGCTTGTGTGCCTGTAGCCATCAGTGCCGATTCTAGGGCTTTGATTTTGACCTTGATGCGATTTACTTTAGCTCTCGCTACATCACGCTCTAGGCGTGCCTCAGCCGCTTCTAGGCGTGCAAGAGCCGTTCTATCCGCAACACTGCCTTGGTTACGGATGAACGCCCTCTGCTCTATAAGATCTAATTTATGTTCAAGCTCAGCTAACTCAATCTCAGCAGTGTAGAGAGCGTCAGCTCCCTTGCTGTTCTCCTGAGTCAGTTCTGCTATCTGCTTGATGATCTCTGATGGATTCACTTATAGCCTTCAATCGCTGTAGGAACTCGATTTTCCAGAAGTCACTTTCGAGGCGGAGTGACTCGGCCTTTACCAGCCGACCCTGTTGTTCCGCTTCCAGCATCCTCTTCAGCGAGTCCTGGTAGGCTTCCCTGAGTTCCTCCAAGGAGGCTGCTTGAACTGGCGAGTGTGTTGGCACGGTCTTTTATCCTGTCCAGAATCTCAGTATCGGCGTTAGCTGCCTTGGCTTGTGCCCAGAGCATACGCAACGCTTCTACATCGGAAAGCTTATCTGCTTTCTCTAGCCAGCTCTCGGATGCTACTCGCTCGACCTTTTGCATCTCTTCACGACTGGCACGCTTGTTGCCGGACATACCGAGGTTGGCGAGGGCACGCCCGATGGCGCTGGTCTCACAGTTGGCAAGGGCATCCACATTGTTTGCCCCGCCTGTGCCTTCGGTCTCAGACGCATAGCCAGTTGCCTTAGCAAGCTTGTTGGCTTGGTCACCAGCAGATAGGTAGATAGTTGCCTTGACTACCCAGCGAGCCTTCTCCGGCTGCTCAGCAAACTCGTTAGCCCATTCGGTGATGATCCTGCCATCCTCGTAGGTCTCAGTAAAACGCTTGATACGAGATTCAACGGTCTCGTAGTCATCCAAATTGAAGCGTGCCATTACGCCTCCTCCTCTTCTTCTACAACCTTCCAGTCGTCTGACATCCAGAACGCCTGGTCGAAACCCTCTAGGTATAGACGGTCTAGTGACTTGTCATCGTGTAGCACGATTCCCTTGCAAACGCCGTTCGCAAAGGTTTGACCATTGACAAGAGTTATCCTGTCGCCGAGAAATAACTGCATTAGTTCCCCTTCTTGTGGATGATTAGGGCGGGGCTTCCGCCACGCATTTGTCTTGAGGCTACCTTGACAGGTGGCAAGTCGTCAACTGTCACATAAGCGGTTCGTGCATAACCCATAACTTCTAGGGTTGCTGACTTGAACTCGTTTAGTTCGGCTTGAGCCTCGTCAAGCCTGCGCTGAGCGTTCCATAGGCCGATGCCTAGTTCGCCTAACTCAACATCTCGATCCTCAATCTGAGGGTTCATCCGGCGCACAGCCTGGTAGGTGCTGTCGCTACCATCCCACTCTGGTCGCTGGTCGTTCTTCATCTGTTGCCAGAACCTAAAGGCAGCGTCACGCTGGACTGACTGCTCGAATGGGTCGGCAGGGATGTAATACTCCTTGTAGTCCATACCAGCCACAGCGACTACATAGGACTTGTCAATGTTCAGGACATCCATGTAGTGCTGGACTTGTGCCACATAGTGCAGCGGGACTGACTCCCATGGGTAGCGGGCAGTCTTGATTTCAATGACATACCACTCGCCAGTCTCCCTGTGCCTTGCCAGTGCATCTGGGTTGGCGTGCATGAAGTCAACATCCTTTGATGCAAATGTGCCACAGGAATAAACCTCAAGCTCTGGGTGTTCTTCTTCGAATAGCTTGACGATTGGCTCCTCGAAGGCTTTGCCCAGACGGACAGCCCAGTTGCCCTTGAAGTCGTCAGTGATCTTTCCGGTCTTTTTCGCCCAGAGTGCGTAAGCCGACTCCCAGGGGTTCAGCCCCATAATCGTTCCAATCTCTGATCCGCCAATGCCCTTAGTGCGTAGGTCGTGCCACTCAGGGGTGTCGGATGCAAAGGTTCCTAGATAGTGTGCTCGAAACTGCTCTAGGTCAGTAGTGCTCAATTCATTCATGTTTCTCCTTCTAGGCAATACCCTAGAGGATGGGAAGGACATTTTGAAAGAAGCAAATAAAAAGTACATCGCATTGCAGTCTGCGATTATCAAGGTCGGGAAGAAAGTTGCGTGTGAGGACTACCCCGATGTGTTCTTCCCTGAAGATGTGGGAGCGCTTACCGAAGCCGCACGAGAGATGGAAACGATAGCCATCCGCCTGTGCCGTCAGTGTCCGGTGCAAAAGCTCTGCCTTGACTACGCCATCACCGCTCGTGAGCAATACGGCATCTGGGGTGGCACTAAAGCTTCTGAGAGATAAGAGAGAGACCCCCGCTGAAGGGGGTCAGCGGGGGTCTGCAGAGAGAGAGGAGAGAGAGCAAGGAGCAAACTATCCACTTATCACTATACACGATTGCAAGTGCTCGTCAACTCGATTTGACAAATTCTTTTTATTAGTCGTATCGTTTCTCCCATGAGACCAGATCAAGCATTTACAGCACTAGCCGAAGCCATCAAGTTCCACGGAGCCCCTGTCTGTCAAGAGATTGACGGAGAGCTGTGGTTCCCTGAGATTGGCGGTGGTCATGTAGCTGAAGCTAAGAAGCTTTGCCAGGAGTGCCCCGTCAAGAACGAGTGCCTACAGTTTGCCCTTGCTAATGACGAGCAGTATGGAATCTGGGGCGGATTGAGTGTCCGAGAGCGTATGAGGCTAAAGAGTAAGGGCAGGACTACTTCACGCCGTCAGTAGCGTTTGGGTCGTATAGGTCATCGTCACCGTCATAAACGACATCATCAAAGTCGAAGTTGCCATCCTCAGTGACCTTGAGCGCATCCTCAACCGCCTCAGAGTCAGATTTAGCCACAGCCGCCCGGTAAGCGTTCTGGATGTCAGACAGCTCCAGAGTGCCCTTCCAGGCCACAGCTACACCGATGGTGGTCAGCACAACAGCAAAAGCTGATGCGACACCGATGATGGAACCCATCACCCAGTCACCAGCGACAGCACCGATAGCAGTGCCTCCGAAGAAAGTGGCAAGGGTCAGACCGATAGACCTGACAATGATCTGCTTTACTACTTCTTTCATTTGCTGTTCTTTATCTTTCACTTATTGTTCTTGATGAACTCAATTGGGTCAATCTTTACGCTGGTTGGGCCGAATACGCCCTTGAGCTCCTTGCTTACAGTTAGGTGTAGGTGTGCACCGCTGCTGGCTGAGCCTGTGTTGCCTACGAAGCCAATGGTCTCGCCCTCTTTGATTTTCTGACCCACCTCGTGACCCTCAGCCTTTAGGTGACAGAATCCCACATACCAAATCTGCTTTTGCTTGTCCATGACTCGAAGCACGGAGACATTGCCTAGCACCTGGGAGAACTGCTGTAGAACGATAGTGCCGTTGGCGATTGAAGGGATTGGAGTGCCCTCTGGTCGTGCCCAGTCCACGCCGGAGTGTGGTTGCATACCGTTCTTCTTGCGGAACTCAGAGAGCGTGCCGAAGCGACCAGTGATGAACTTGGGGTCAAATGGAAATCTCATAAGACAAGTCTATCCGAGCATTGATGTTACAAATGCTCCGATGAATCCTGACGCACCAGCAGCCAACCAGACCATCTTCTCTAGGAAGCGGATGCGGCGCTCATGATCCTTCAAGTTGCGTTCCACCCAGTCAATGTGCGTTGGGATTTTTTCGTTGAGACGCTCAACCTGCTTGATTAGTTCGATTGCCCAGGCTGGGATTTGGTCATCCATACACTTCTCCAATACTCAGAAATGTAGGTTTCTACTATTCTACGCCATGTATGAGCTGGTGATTTACAAGCGTTCTGGTGTCAAAGTCAATGCCTGCAAACTCACCAAACTCTTGCAAGCTTCTGACCCCGTTTAGCCCACGCAGTGATTCCTCTAGGCAGCCCGTAGAAGCCTCGACAAGCTCGTTCCAGTGCCTTGAGTAGTCCTGCCAAGCGTGATGCCTTCCAGTCGCCTCGTATGACTGCCCAGAGTGGTATAGATGCCACACTAGAGGTGCTGTCGGGACAACTAGGTCAAACCCGTGGCAGAACGCCGAAGCAGCCGTCAGAATTTCCTCACCCCAGAACATGATGCGGGTATCTCTCGGCAGGTTGGCGAAGTCACCCAGGGTAAAGATGTTGGCGGCAGAGACGCTGTAAGTGTATGCACACGCTAAGGATGTCGGCTTTGCCATCTGAGACGGAGCCATGGTCTCTTTGAGCTGTTGTGGTTTCTCGTGAAATGAGATCAGCGTTGGCGTAAAGTTCTGAATCGAGTCAAACTGCTCTACCCCATTCTCATACCAAAAATTGCCGGGATACATGGTCATAAGCGGTTTGGCTATGCCTTGGCTTTGGTAATACTTGATACCTGAGACTGCTACCGAATCCCAGTGATGCACGAACCTCATGTGCGAGTCAATTTGAAAGTAGTAGTCCTCGCCGTCATACAGCGAGTTGGCTAGATAGCGCCCAGCGTTTACGCCTAGGTTCTCTGGAGCCACTGAGGTCAGGGTCGGCACTCCCAGGTCTACCACCTCGTCACCCTCGGCTATGACTTCGTGGACACCAAATCTCAGCTCATACTGCCCGCTAGATTTTGCAATGGCATCCTGAATGGTCTTTTGCAGTTCACGATCTCGGTAAGCCGAAATCTGAATGAAGATGCTTACCACTTGTGCTGTGGGCACTCAGCTAGTTTGAGTTTGGTCTTTAGGTTCATAAAGCACCCACACTCTTTGCACTG
>JACCDH011831506.1_pt1 | contig 10221 bp, 7 predicted proteins | sample 7442481 | NCBI WGS metagenome assembly JACCDH01 (sample SAMN15323433, study PRJNA562643) | freshwater metagenome | isolation source: river surface water | place: USA:Blue River Watershed | collected 2017-08-15
GAGCAGGGCAAGGGTGGCAAGGATCGCTACGTCCCCATGAGTGCCGACGTGCTGGAGGTCTTGCGCTCATGGTGGCGCCTGGCGCACCCGCAAGAGTGGCTCTTCTTCCGTCCGCAGACCCCCACCCAGCCCCTGAACTGCATCTCCCCCCAGCGCTGGTACCAGGCCGCTCGTGCTCAGGCCAGCATCACCAAGCGAGGTGGCATCCACACCCTGCGCCATTGCTACGCCACCCACTTGCTCGAAGCGGGTCTGGACCTCTACAGCTTGCAGCAATGGCTGGGCCACAACCACATCTCCACCACCACCCGACGGAGCCCGTTTGTGCCACCCGTAATGGATGTGCGACGGTTGTTCATGCTGATATTCGAGGGTTGGGTACCTCAAGACAAGTTTTCGTCGCGGGGCTAGCTCTGTCTAGGCTCTGAGATCGCGTCATGAACGTTGCCGCTCATGAGGCCCACCAATAACGCCAACGAGTATTCCCCAGTGGCCGCGGCTGCGCCGCGTTCCCCCTCCGGCCTGAAGTCTCAGTGCGGCAAGTCACCTCCTTCGCCTCTTCCATCAAGACGGTATTCAAAGCCACTCACATGTCGAATTCCTGGCCTGGTCGACGCCATCCGTGGACCACAACCTGACACACCACCAGAGAGCGCGGGACGCTGGCTGGCGGCTCAGCGCAAGAACGCCGCACGACAACCCGAGCCAAGCGCTCCAAAATTCAAGGGCAACCTCAGGATGTAAACGGTTAAGATTTGACGCCCTTCGGTCGATACCCCTCATACCTGCGCTCTCTCCCTCCTCCGTGTCCCCACCCCCATCGTCAGTCGCCGAAAGCCACCAGCCACCAGCCTCCAACCGCGCCGGGTCGGGTTGGCGCGCCCGCCTGATTCGGTGGTTCCTGGGACCGGACCCCGAACGCCAGATGAACCTGAAGATCACCCTGAGTGGTCAACCGGGCTATCTCGCGAATCTGGGCCTGATCTGGTACTGCATCCACAACGGGCTGATGGACCCGTCTCTGGGCTGGCCCGTCTCTCTGGGCGTGATGGCTGCCGTCGTCGGCTTTTACCTGCTCATCCGCCTGGGGTGGTCCCGCCGGCTGCGCGACCCGTCGATGACCGTGCCACAGATGATGGCCGCCGTGGTGTTGAGCGCCGTGGGCTACGTGTCAGCGCCACCCGTGCACATCGCCCTGTTGATGCCTGTGGCGGTGACGTTGGCGTTCAGCGTGTTCTCGCTCAAAGGCCGACAGGTCCTGGTGGTGCAGACCTTCACCATGGTGTTGTTCTGCCTGACCAGTGCGGTCATGTGCCAACTGCAACCCGAGTTTTACCAGCCCGACGTCGAGATCCTCGTGATGGGCGTGCTGGCCAGCGCGGTGCTGATGCTCACCTGGACGGGCAGCCAGGTCGCTGCGCTGCGCGCGCGGCAGCGTCGCCAGCGCGAGGAGCTGACCCAGATGCTCGCTCGCATCGAGGAGCTGGCCGCTCGCGACTCGCTCACCGGCCTGCCAAACCGCCGGCAAATGAGCACCCTGCTGGCTCACCATGTGGAGCGGGTGCAGCGCAGTGGCCTGCCCCTGACCATCGCCATCCTGGACCTGGATCATTTCAAGCAGGTCAACGACACGCATGGCCATGGCGCGGGCGACGAAGTGCTCCAGGCCTTTGCTCGGACGGCTCAGGCGGGCCTGACCGGTGCCGAGACCATCGCCCGCTGGGGTGGCGAAGAGTTCCTCCTGCTGAGCACCACAGCCCCTCAGGCAGTGGTGGCCTTGCTTGACCAGATCCGCGCGAACCTGACAGACCTCCAGGTCTCCGCACAGGCGCCTCAATTGCGGGTGAGTTTTTCTGCGGGTGTCGCGGCCTACCAGGGCAAAGAGCCGATTGCCAACACGATCGATCGGGCCGACCATGCCTTGTACGAGGCCAAGGCGGCCGGCCGGGCTCGCACCGAAATCGCGTCGCAGGACGGGCTTGCGCAATCGATCCTCAGCAGGCCTTCTTCTGCAGCATCCGTGCCGCTTGAGCCAACGGAGACCGCTGCGGCCGAACGTCCCTCCCCCGAGGCGCCAAAGCCGACCATTGCATTTGCCAGTCAGGCCCCCCCCTCGGGTGCGAACCCCGCGAGTCAGCAGGAACCTGACGCCTCAGCACGACCCCGGTTCGCCTGGCTTCTGGGCACCGAGCCCAAGCAACGCCGCTGGGTCGCTCGGACGCTGATCTCCTCTTCGGCCTATGTGCTGGGGCTGGCGAGTCTGGCCTTCGGGGCCAAGGTTGGCCTGGTCGTGCCTGCGCATACCTCCGTGCTGGCCTTGGCTCTGATCCTGACACCTCTGCTCGTGTTCATCGCCGTGCGCAGTGGCCTGACCCGGCGGTTGGCCGACCCGGCCATCACGTTGGTGCAGATCCTGGCGGCCTCCACCTGGGCGTGTGCGCTTTATGCGACCACGTCTCATGCGCACGCTGCTCAACTGACGGCTTTGGTCATGGTGATCACCGTGGGGGTGGGCAATCTCAAGCGATCGCATGCCTGGGTGGCCTGTCTGTACGCCATGCTGGCCATGAGCGGCACGATTGCGTTGATGACCCATCTGAATCCGCAGGTCTATGTGCCGACTGTGCAGGTGGTCCATTGGATCTTGCTGATGATCGACCTGCCGGTGCTCATGCTGATGGGCATTCAGTTGAGCAAACTGCACACGCGCCTCAAGCAGCAGCGCGTGCAGTTGAAAGACGCCGTTGCGCGTTTGCATGACCTGGCCACTCATGACGAGCTGACCGGCTTGAACAACCGCAACCACATGCATGAAATGCTGGAGCACTACAAGCGCCGCCATCTGGAGTGTGGCGAAACCTTCAGTCTCGCCCTGATCGACCTCGATCACTTCAAGCGCATCAACGACAGCCACGGCCACGCCGTGGGCGACGAAGTACTCAAGGCCTTTGCGCGTCAGGCTGAAGATACCTTGCGGCACATCGACCTGATCGCCCGCTGGGGCGGTGAAGAGTTCCTGGTGCTGTGCCCACAGACCACGCCTGAACAGGCCTTGATCGGGCTGGAACGCCTGCGCCACGCATTCACTGAAACGACCGTCTCCGGCACCGTCCCGGACCTGCGGGCATCGTTCTCGGTCGGCCTGGCCGCACCCGGCAACAACGAATCCATCGAATCCACGCTCGCCCGTGCGGACGCCGCGCTCTATTCAGCCAAGCGCTCTGGCCGCAACCGCGCCTTCGTTGAGGGCGCCGAAGGTTGCGCAGCGCCAGGCTGACTCAGCTCGACGAATCCTTGGAGCGCGTCTGGGCCACTGCCATCATGATGCCGATTCCGAGGACGATCAGGCACGCAATGCCGACATAAACTGGCTCCAACCCGGCCGTGAGAAGGCCCCAGGCGATGCCACCAACGACCAACGCCAAGCCAATGATGTAAAGCGCAAACGACATGATGATTCCTCTTCAGTTGCCTGAATGGTTGTTCCTGATGAAAACGACTATAGGCACTGGCGCCGTCCCGCACAGCAGGCCGACGCCGCAACCCTGCGTAGGTCCGCGCCTACCTGTTCCTCCCATGGGGCTCGCCAAGGACAACACATGACGCTCACTCCCACCCCCGTGACCGCTGCGATCGCAGGCATTTTCTCGGCCCTCACCTGGCCGCTCCTGTGGGCACATTTCGGTCAATCAGACACCTCTGGCAGTCTGGAGTTGATCGTGGCGACCCTGCTGCTCGTTGCGTTGCCGGCGCATGCCCTGGTGATGGGGTTTGGCTACCGACCAGAACCCCATTCACGGAAACTGGACACGGCGCTGCTCAAGCGCGTCGGGGCCTGGTTGGCGGCCGCACTGCTGACCGTTGGCATCACATCCCTTTGAGTCGCGGGCTGCAGACTGCGGGTTTACGACCAGCCACTGCCCTCGGGCACCGCTCAAAAGGGTGCATTTTCAACGCCTGATGAGGGATATTCCGCGACAACACCCGGGTACCCTGAGGGCATCCATTTACCATTTGTTCAGGGCCGGGCAACAACCAATGCCGCCCCATCGGATTGAGAAAAACATGGCGCCCTCGTTTGATCACCGCTTCACCGGAGCCCTTGAGTGAGGCTCAAAACAGTCTCCAGAACGCTGTTCCTGGGTGTCTTGCTGGCCTTGCTGGCCAATTTTGTCTTTTTGATATTGATCAAAAGGGCGGATGACTCGGCGACCCGCGCCGCAGCCGCTCGCGAAGAAACGGTTCTCGCCGTCGAGAAGCTGCGCCGCGAGACCGAAATGCTGCGTCGACTGGTGCGGGCGTACACCGCCACCGGGCAGCCCAATTACCTTCTGACGTATTACGAGATCGTCGGCATTCACCTCGGCGAGAAACCGCAGCCTCTCGCCGATGATTCGATCGTTTTCTGGGAAGAAGTCATCGCCGACCCCAAGAAACATGCCATTTCAACGACTGGGCCACGCAGTCCCCTGGTCGACCGCATGAAGGCGCTGAACCTCAGTGCGCAAGAGCTGGCGGTGCTGGCGCGTGTGATGGCCGCCACCGACCAGCTCAAAAAGACCGAACAGGTCGCGTTTGCCGCGACCCAGGGCTTGTACGACGCCAGCACCGGAGCCTTCGTCTCAGAAGGTGAGCCCAACCTGGCCTATGCCACCCAACTGGTGCACAGCCGCCAGTACGAGCACGACGGCGCTGAATTGATCCGGGCCATGTCCGACCTGGCGCGCCTGGTCAATGCCCGGACCGAGGCGTCCGTCAGTCAGGCCTCTGCCAAGGTTCAACGCTTCATCGTCCTGGCCGTGGCCGTTGACCTGGGCCTGGTGCCTGTCATGCTGTTTGCATTGATGATGGTCCGGCGGCGCGTGCTGCGTCCCATCGAGTCCCTCAGCGACAAGGCCCGTGCCTTTGCCTCCGGCAACTACGAAGTTCGCACCGAGGTGCTCGGCAGCGCCCTGGACGAGGTCGAGGCCTTGGGCGAGACCATGGACGCCATGGCCCAATCGATTCAGGACGATCTGTCCGTGCGCACTCGCACTCAGGCCGACCTTCAGGTCGCGCGTGACGAGGCGGAAGCGGCCACCCGTGCCAAGTCACTCTTTCTGGCCAACATGAGCCACGAGATTCGCACCCCGATGAATGCCATCATCGGCATGACGCACCTGACCTTGCAGACACCGCTGACGACGCAACAAAAGGACTACCTGAGCAAGGTGGCCTCGGCCTCCCAGATCCTGCTGGGCGTCATCAACGACATCCTCGATTTCTCCAAGATCGAAGCGGGCCACCTCACGCTGGAGAACTCACCTTATCGCATTGAAGAGGCCGTTGGCAGCGCATTGATGATGGTTCGCCAGGCCGCCCAGGAGCGAGAGGTCGAGTTGCTGTGCGAGTTTGCCGATGCCGACTTGCTGACCCACGCCAGCGTGATCACCGGCGACATGCTGCGGGTGGTTCAGATCCTGACCAACCTGTTGTCCAACGCGGTCAAGTTCACCCACAGCGGGCACGTCAAGGTGACGGTCAGGATGCAGGCACGCCAAGATGACCGGGCCATGCTGAAGTTCGAGATCAGCGACACCGGCATCGGCATGACGGCCGAGCAAATGTCCCGGCTCTTTCAGGAATTCACACAAGCGGACGACAGCACCACGCGCCGCTATGGTGGCACCGGCCTGGGGCTGAGCATCAGTCAGCGGCTGGCCCGACTCATGGGCGGTCGCATTGAAGTCCAGAGCGAATTCGGGCTGGGCTCCACCTTCAGCCTGGTGTTGCCCAGCACCTTCGTTCCGGACTCCGTCACCGAACTGCCGCATGTGCCAGTCGAGAACCTTCGCGTGCTGGTGGTGGACGACCAATCCGAAGCCCGCCTGATGTTGGCCGGACTGCTGCGAACCTTGGGGGTTGGTGCACAGCACGGTGATCAAACTGGATGCGTCGAGGTGGCCAGCGACGGCGCCAAGGCCCTGGCCATGGTCGAGCAAGCCATGGATGCAGGCGTGCCCTTTGATGTGGTGCTGCTCGACTGGGTCCTGCCTGACATGAATGGCTCGGAAGTGCTGCACCGATTGCGTCAATGCGATGCAGCCCTCAGCGTGGTCGTCATGTCTGCCTATGACTGGGACAACCTGCACGTCAATGCCTTGCAGGCCGGCGCCAGCAGCTTCTTGTCCAAGCCCATCCTGCCCAGTGCGTTGCGCAGCTTGCTGGCACGCCTGACCGGCATCGAACAGGCCACAGATGCCATGAGCGATGGGGCTGAACGCGCCATTCGGCTCGATGGCCTGCGTGTGTTGATGGCGGAAGACAACGCCGTGAACCAGGAGTTGGCCACCGCATTGCTCACCCGTCGTGGCGCCGTGGTCGACGTCGTCAACAACGGATGCGAAGCGCTGGAGCGCCTGCGGCAGACCGGGGCGTCAGGCTATGACGTGGTGCTCATGGACTTGCACATGCCCCTGATGGATGGCTATGAAGCGACGCGGCAGATCCGGCTTGACCGCGCCCTGTCTCAAGTGCCGATCCTCGCCATGACCGCCCATGCACTTCAGGAGGAGCGTGAACGCTGCCTGGCATCGGGCATGCAAGGCCACATCAGCAAACCCCTGGACCCCCAGCGCCTGTATGCCACGCTGGAGCCGTACCGGCCTGATGCGATCAAGGCGCAGACTCAGCCAGCAGCCCTGTCTGATGAGCCCGACCTTCAAAGCCCACGGTTGCCGGTCGTTGACGGTTTGAACACGGCCCGAGCGCTGGTCCGCCTGGGTGGTGATGCTCAGTTGTACGAGCGAATCTTGTTGACCTACCTGAAGCATCTGGACGACACCGCCGGCCCACTGGCGCAAGCCATCGAGGTCATGGACTTCCCCCCGATTGAGCATGAAGCGCACACCCTGCGCGGCATCTCGGCCACGGTGGGCGCCAATGATCTGGCCCAACTGGCCGGCGCCCTGGAAGTCGCTGCGAAGGCGCACGATGCAGCCAGGGTGATGGAGGCCGCTCCCCCGTTCATCCGGGCCTTGACGGCCATGGTCGGGGCACTGCACCAACAATTGAGTCTGCCGCCAGAGCCTGAGGACGACGGCTTCCGGGAGGCCTGGACGGTGCCCGGTGACCTGCGCGAACTCCCCCCGCCCATCAGTGCGCAGGCTCGGCAAGCCCACCTGGCCCTGTTGAAATTGCTGGAGGACGACGACAGTCAGGCCATGGTGGTGTGGCAGCACGAGCGCTCGGTGTTCAGGGATTCCCTCCCATCCTTGATCTTCAACCGCCTGAACGCTGCCATGGACCGGTGTGATTTTGAAAGTGCACTGAACTTGCTCAAGGAGGGCATTCGTCATGCCCATGCTTGAGCAGTCGCTGGCTGACCGAACCGTGCTGGTGGTCGATGACGCGCCCACCAACCTGAATCTGCTGGCCAGCCTGCTCAACCCGATGTACCGGGTCAAGCTGGCCCCTTCTGGCCCCAAGGCCCTGGCCATTGCACGCAAGGCGCCGCCCGATCTGATCCTGCTGGACGTGATGATGCCCGGCATGGACGGCTATGAGGTCTGCAGGCAACTCAAACAACATGAAAGCACCAGGAACATTCCGGTGATCTTCCTCACGGCCATGAGCGAGACCGAGCACGAGGCACGAGGTTTTGAAGTCGGTGCGGCCGACTTCATCCACAAGCCGATCAGCCCGGCCATTGTGCGCGCCCGGGTCAAAACGCACCTGGAAAACAAATCACTGCATGACCAACTGCGCAGCCGTGCCGCGACCTTGAGCACCGAACTGGACGAACGCATGGTGCAACTCGATCGCCTGCGCGAGTCCACGCTGTTCGTGATGATCTCGTTTGCCGAGTACCGGGATGAAAACACCGGCTACCGCGTCAAACGCACGCAAGAGTATGTCCGCGTGCTGGCCACCCATCTTTGGGAGCAAGGACAGTGTCTGGACGTGCTGAACCCGGAGTCGATCAACCTGATCGCCAAGTCGGCGCCCTTGCACGACATGGGCAAAGTGGCGATTCCTGACAGTATTCTGCTCAAGCCCGGCAAGCTGACTGCCGATGAATTCAAGATCATGAAGAGTCACCCCATGCATGGCTGGGAAATGCTTCGCCGAGCGGCACAGCGCATGGGCGATGACACCGACTTTCTGTCGTTTGCCATGGAGATTGCCCGCTCCCACCATGAAAAATGGGATGGCTCAGGCTATCCCGATGGCCTGGTGGGAGATCGCATCCCCTTGTCGGCCCGATTGATGGCCGTGGCCGATGTCTACGATGCGCTGATCAGTCGACGCCCCTACAAAGAGCCCCTGACCCACGACATGGCCAGGGCTTACATCGAAAGCAACACCGGGGGGCACTTCGATCCCGGAGTCGTCCAGGCCTTCCTGGCGCAGCAACCTCGAATCATGGAAATTGCAAAAAAATGGCAAGACTAAAGGGCCCCCTCCACATGACCATCACGGCAAAGGCATGGCGCCTGGCACTGGCCATCGTCTCCAGCAGCACCTGTGCAGGCGCCATCGCCCAAGAGGTCACTTACTCGGGCTTCGGAACGGTCGGTGTCGCCGCGTCCAACAAGGACTACACGTACCAGCGCTTCATCACGGACAACGGCACCATCAAACGCGACAGCGTTCTGGGCGTCCAGTTTGACGCCAAGTTCTCGGCCCAATGGTCGGCCACCCTTCAGGCCAAGGTCGCACCCGCACTGGACGACGACGGCAAATGGGAGGCCAGCGCGGCCTGGGCCTTTGTATCCTGGCGGCCCAGCAACGAGTGGTTGATCCGTGCGGGCAAGGTGCGACTGCCCCTGTACCTGTTCTCTGAGAACCTCGATGTGGGCCAAAGCTATGAATTTGTCCGCATGCCCACCGAGATGTACTCCATCGCACCGACCACCGACATCGCGGGTCTGTACGTGACGCGCAACTGGGCCCTGGACAGCGGAGACCTGAGCCTGGATGTGTATTCAGGGCGTGCACCCACCGTGGTGCAACGGTCCTACTCGCGTGACACGGGACCGGTCTTCATCTCGGTGGCCACACGAGTCACCGGCGGCGTGCTGACCCTGCGTGCCGAAGACAGCACCTGGCGCCTGGGCATTCACCACGCCAACTCTGGGTTCAACGACGACCAGATCCAGGCGCCTGCAACACTTCAGAACGTCCCGGCGGGCGGCCCCTACAACGTTTACATGCCCACGGCGTCTGTTCGAAAGTTCCGCAACGACATCGTCACCTTTGGCTTTGACATCAACCTGCCCGACGACTGGCGGCTGATTGGCGAGTTCGAGCGCAATTTCCAGCGCGACATTGCCCTGGGCGCCAACACCGCAGGGGGTTACCTGTCGGTGTTGCGCAAAATGGATCGCATCACGCCCTACGTCACCGTTGCCAGCTTGAAGACCGTCGGCGCCACAGCCCGTACCCGGCAGGACATCGCCGACGTAGTGGCCCCGCCACTTTTCGAGGCGGACCAGCGGCAGTTGCTCGACACCATCCCGTTCTATGACCAGTACTCGTTGTCGCTGGGCGCCTCCTACGCCTTGACGCCCCAAAGCAAGCTCAAGGGCGAGTGGATGCACACTTGGATCAACAAAGGCTCTGCGATGGTCGACTCGCCCGCAGGCGCCGCGCCAGTCTCGAACGACACCATCGACGTGTTGTCCCTCAGCTATAACTTTGTGTTCTAAGAGGAGCCCACGATGAGACTCCTCAAAATACCCATTGCAGCCCTGATGCTGCTTCTGGCCTGGTCGGCCTGGGCAGGAGATCAGGTGGTGCTCATTGGCCACCCCTCCATGCGCAAGCTTGACCTCGTCACGGTGCAACGCATCTACACCGGCAAGGTGGTAGAGATTGACGGCAACCCCGTCATCCCCGTGAACGCCCAGCCCAACCAGATCAACCGCCTGCGCTTTCTCAGCGACTACCTGCAGCAGGACGAGGAAAAGTTCGTCGCCTACTGGACGGTGCGTCGCTACGTGGGCAAAGGCACACCACCGCGCGAGTTTGCCGACACGGCGAGCCTGATCGCCTACATTCAGAAAACCCCAGGCGCGATCGGCTATGTCGATGACAACGAGGTCACCCCGACGATGAACGTGTTGCTGCGCCGCTGAGCGAGCCCACCCTACCCCGATCCTGATGGTTGGCAGTTCGGTCTGCTTCGGGCAGACTGAGCGACCATGAAAAATCATCACCGGAGAGGGCAGATGGGCACAA
>JACCDH010259179.1_pt1 | contig 10220 bp, 7 predicted proteins | sample 7442481 | NCBI WGS metagenome assembly JACCDH01 (sample SAMN15323433, study PRJNA562643) | freshwater metagenome | isolation source: river surface water | place: USA:Blue River Watershed | collected 2017-08-15
AACGGCCTTTGGCGCGGCGCAGGCAAAGACCGCAGGCTTGCGCTGTGGTGCGAATTGTCAGGTATCAATGAATTCAGCCGGTTCCGCCCCTAAGGATGCGGCCTTGCGGGCGGTTTGGATCCATTGATTGGCCTGCACCCGGCCCAGTTCAAGGGCATGATTCTGGCAAGGTGGCATCTGGCGCGGTCTCGGTTGGCAAGCCGGTCGCAACGGCTTGCCCCGCAGCACAAGGCAGCAAGGCGATGACACGCGAACGGATCTGGTATGTGGTGATGAATTCGAACCGGGCGCGCATCCTGCGCGGACTGCCTGAACCCCATGTCGCGGCAGGTTCCGAACTCTCGCTGCAATCGCGCCATCACAAGCTGCGTGATCATCTTGATGATCGGCCGACGCGCAGTTTTTCCTCCGGGTCTTTGGGCCAACGGTCTGCGGTCGAACCCGGCTCTGATCCTCTGCGCGAGGATCTGGTGCATTTCCTGACAGATGTTCAGGACTTTCTGACAGCCGAACTTCGCGCCAATGCTTTTGATGGGCTTGTCATAGTCGCCCCGGCCGAGGTGATCGGCCTTTGGCGTCAGGTCTTGAACGATCCGCTTGCTGCCGCCATCCGCGCCGAATTGCGCAAGAACTTGGTGCATCTGTCAGCGCATGATCTGATTGATGTCCTGCGCGTGCAGCCAAAGACAGCACCGCCGCCCCAGTAACGGGGCGGCGGCGCGGGGAAGGGACCGCAAGACCCTTGCGATCATGAGGCCCGCAGTCCACCGCCGGGCTTGTGGTCCATCGGCGGGCGGGCCGTCAGCGCCGGGCGCAGGGGCCGGGCTCCCCACTCCCAGCCCTCGGCAAGCAGCGTCTCCTGCAGCCGGTCATCGCCATAGCCCTTTGCCATCAGGCGCAGGCGGGTCGGGTCGCAGACCTCGACCAGATCGGGCGCCAGAAGGTTGATCGCCCGCCGCCCCTGCAACTGCTGCAGCGACCGGCACAGGGTTTCCACGGTCATCTCCAGAAGCGAGGCAAGATCGCGGCGGCACAGCACAACCCTAAGCCGCACATTCCCCGGTCCATGCTGGGCGGGCATCTGCAAGTAAAGCCAGTGCGCCACCTTTTGGACCGCGTTGCGCGACCGCAGCGCGGCTTGGGCAAAGTGCTGTTCTTGCAAGAGCCGCTTCATCGCCTCGCTGTGTCGCCGCGACGCCTCGGGCGATTTGCGGATCGCCTCGGCCAGCATGGTTGGGGGTATCCAGCACAATGATGTGGCCGTCGCCGCCTGCCAGGAAAAGGCACATTCCGTCGTAAACGGATCGCCAACCATTTCGCCGGGATGCAAGAGCTGGATCAGATGCTCTTCACCATTGGTGTCATTCAGGACGATCTTGACCAGACCCGACCGGATGATGCCCACCCGGTTCGCCGTTTCGCCCTGGGTCAGGATCGCCATGCCCGGGGCAAACTGGGTCTGGGTGCTTCGCGCCGTGACTTCAGCCGCAATCGGCTCCTCGAACCAGCTGCACAGACCGAACTTCTGAACTGGGCAAGAGGCTGCACATCCGCGCGTGGCGGAAAAAGACTGTTTTGAAATGTTCATTTGTACCCCCAAAGGACGATAAATCAGCCCGCAACCGACAACGGCAGCACAAGGGTCAAAACAAAGGGCTGGAAACAGATTCCGCGAATTGAATTCAACCTGCCAGATCGCAGGACGGATGGGCAATTCCGGATTTGTGCAGAATTGTGCGCACCACCGGGTCTGTCTGGCGGGTTGCAAAGCGGTCGGCCTTTCTGGATAGTTGGCCAAGTTTATGTCGCAATTCATTTAGGCCATGGCCGGATTGGGGGAGCAATGTCTTTCCTGCTTGATGCTGACGCTCCACTCGCGGCCATGATTTCCTTTGTCCAGACCGCCCCTGTCGCGGTTGCTCTTGTTGATCGCCAGCTGGTCGTGTGCGCGGCATCATCTGGATGGAAGATGCTGATAGATTGTGATTTTCCAGACAATACCCGACCGCCTGCGGATGCGGAAGGTCGGTCGGTTCCTGCGGCTCTTGTCCCGGTCATCCAGCGCGCCTTTGAAGGCGCCACGGTTGCTCATGGCTCACGGCCGCCCGAGAGTGTTCGCCTGAATTCAGCCACGATTGGCCTGCACGTGCAGCCCTTGCGCGATTCGTCCGGGGCGATTTTTGCGGTGGCCTGTTTTGTTATATCTGGGAGTAATCAATTACACGCAAAAGAGGATAGTGACACGCTCAGAAACCGTTTAAGGCAACTGACGGCAGCGATGTCCATCTCGATCTTCGAGTATGATTTCGCGACGGGAACCTCGATCATAACCGATGACCATCTCGCGCTTTTTAGCCTGGACAAGGATCGTTTGCCGGCAAGCCCCAAGGATTGGGCCGATCTTTTGCGACCCGTTGACCGGGCCGCCTATTGGAAAGGCTGGCAGGACGCAATTGATTCAGGCCATGACGGGCGGGTGTCATTTGAGGTGCGCCCGCTTCTCAACGGGCAGGAACGCCAGATGGAGCTGCAAGCACATCTGCAGTTTTCCGGAGAGGGCGCGAACCGGCGGGCTGAACGGGTTTTCGGCATGCTCATCGACCATACCGAAAGTCGGCGGATGCAAGAGGCGCTTTCCCGCGCCCAAAGGCAGGAGACCGTTGGCCGGATGGCGGGCATGGTGGCCCATGACTTCAACAACATCCTGACCGTCATTCTGGCCAATCTTGAATTGGCCGAGTTGCGCGCCGGGGACCCCGAACTGCTCCAGCTTTTGCGCAACGCCGCCGATGCCGCCGAGATGGGCGCCAGTTTCAACAAGCGTCTAGTGGCCTTGGCCGGTGGGCATCGTGCAATTGTCGCAGCTTTGCCAGTGGCGGTGGACGAACACATCGCGCGGACCTGGACCGTGTTCCAGCGCGTTCTAAGCGATGCGCTGACGCTTGAATTCCACCCCGGCGCGCCCAATGCGGTGGTCACGATTGACCCGGCCGAAATTGATGGTGCCATTCTCAATCTGGTAATGAACGCCCGCGACGCCCAGCCTGCCGGGGGCAGCATCCAGATCGCGACCAGCCTTGATCTGCCGCCTTCGGCCCTTGTCCGGCGGCCTCAGGTCGCAGGGCGGCGGTTTGTCTGCATTTCTGTGACAGACAAGGGGTTTGGCATGTCCCAAGAAGTCCTGAACCATGTGATCGAGCCGTTCTACACCACCAAGAAGGGCGGCCATGGCAATGGGCTGGGCCTCACCAGTGTTGTCCTGTCGGCAGAACGCGCCGGTGGGTTTGTCGAGATTCAGTCCAAGGTTGGTGTAGGGACGGTCGTGTCGATCTGCCTGCCGGTCAGCACCGCGCCCGCAGCTGCCATTCACAGCAAGAGCGAAACCTATCCCTTTGGAAATGGTGAGCTGGTTCTGGTGGTCGAAGATGATCCGCATGTTCGTGAGGCGGTGATGCAGCGGCTTGAGGCCATTGGCTATGCCGTGCTTGAGGCCGCAAATGGCGAGGTCGGATGGCAGCTGATCCAGTCCGGAGAGCCGATTGACCTTGTGCTGTCCGATGTGGTGATGCCGGGAGCGCTGTCGGGCTATGACCTGATCCGCAAGGTCAAGGCCGACTATCCCCACATTGCCACGCTGCTGACGTCAGGCCATGTTTCAGCCGCCTTGCGCGACGATGGCGAGATGGATCCTTCGGTCACGCTTTTGTCCAAACCCTATTCGCTGCGCGAAATGGCCGAGGCGGTAGCCCGTGCGCTCATGCAGCTTCGGGAGGAGACGTGAACATCCCGTCAAGCACATAGCCCACCCCCCGGACCGACCGGATCGCAGACCAGGTTTCGGCGCCGCTTTCAAGCTTGCGGCGCAGGCGGGCAATGTGGCCGTCGATGGTGCGGTCATAAGGCGACCAGTCCCGACCATGCAGCGCCTGCGAGATCTCGTCACGCGTCAGGATGCGGCCTGGATGGCGGGCAAAGAGTTCCAGAAGCCGCCGTTCAAACCCAGTCAGATCGCCCAGCACCTTGCCAAAACGATGCACAAGGCCCGGTTCAGCTTCGGCGACAGGGGTTTCGTCCGCCGCGCCGCGCCCCGAGGCCACATCATCGCGGTATCGCGCAAGCGTGTTGTGAATGCGCAAGACAACCTCGCGGATGTGGAAGGGCTTTACGATGTAGTCATCCGCACCATGCTCCAGCCCGGTCACCCGGTCGATCGGGTTTGCCTTTCCGGTGATCATCAGGATGGGGATGTTCCAACGCGCGCGCACTTCCCGCGCCATGACCAGCCCGTCATCTGCCCCCAGCGCCAGATCGAGTGTGATCAATTCGACCGGAGCTTTTTCAAGACAGCCGATCATGCCGTTCCTGTCGGAGGCCTCGGCGACCTCCCAGCCCTCAGCTTGCAACCCGGTGCGCAAGACATCGCGAATGGCAGCATCATCATCGACGACCAGAATCCGGCCAGTTTTCATCCCGTCAGTCCTATTCATTTGGCAGCCGCGACCGCAGTCGGCTGGCGAAATACATTTGGGAAGCAAACACAGCGCACTTGGAAATCACGCATGGCAAAGGGATCTGTCCCGATGCCAGCCACGGGTGTCTCAATGGGTGTCTCAATATCTATTCGTCAGAGCGTAAGGCCCGGCAAATTCCGCGCCCTTTGGTCCTGTCAAGGCCATGCGAGGATTAACACATGCAAAGAGGCTTATATCAAGCCCTAATGCGATGCGACCAATGAACGTGACTGCACCCCATTGTCCGCCACCCCTTACCCTTCCCCACAGGGTCAGTCTTCGGGTGCATTGGCGGGCATGCATTGACGGCGGTCAATGCTCGCTTTCAAGGCACCTTTGATTGCTGTCTTGCGCGGTGGTTCAGGCGCGCAGCGTGAAACCCCGTGCCAGATGATTGCGCACCAGCCAGATCATTGTCACTCCGGGCAAAAGGGACAGGCAGGTCATGGCCATCACCATGCCGATATCGGTCTGGAAGGTGAACATCGCATTGATCGCCATGGTGATCGGTTTTCCGGCGGTGACCGTCAGGATACGGGCAAAGACCACTTCGACCCAGCTGAAGATAAAGCAGAAGAGCGCAGCCACCCCGATGCCCGGCGCGATCAGCGGCACAAGATGGCGGAAAAAGAACGACGGGCCGGAATGGCCGTCAAGGAAGGCGGTTTCGTCAAAGGCCGGTGGCACGGCGCGGATGAAGCTTTCCAGGATCCAGATGGTGATCGGCAGGTTGAACAGGCAATGCACCAGCGCGATGCCGACGGGCGAATTGACCAGCCCCAGTTTGGAAAACAGGATGAAGATCGGCAGCGACAGCACCACCGGCGGGGTCATGCGAAAGACCAGCATCGCCAACAGGAAATGCCGGTCGCCCAGAAAGCGGAACCGCGCCAGCGCGTAGGCCGCAGGCAGCCCCATGCCGATGCACAAGACCACGTTCAGGCAGACATAGACGGCAGAGTTTACCATTGCGGCGCGCAACTCGGGCGCGGCCAGCACGGAGGCATAGTTCATCAGCCCGATCGTGCCCGCTGCCAGCCCGTCCTTTTCCAGCGTCACGGTAAAGCTGAGCAGCACCGCCTGCACAAGCGGCAAAAGGATGAAAACGGCCAGTGCGAGCCCCCCCAGAACGCGCATCATGGCCGGTCCTCCTGCCGCCGGGTGACCAGCACAAAGACATAGGTCACCGCCAGCACGATCAGGAAATACAAGCTCGCCCGCGCCGCCGCCTGACCATAGGAAAAGCCCTTGATCTCTTCGCCCAATTCCAGTGACAGGAACCGCGTTGCGTCATGCGGTCCCCCTGCATTGATGGAGAAAGCCTCGGTATAGATCATGAAACTGTCGACAAAGCGGATCAGGATCACGATGGTCAGCGCGCCTGCCATACGCGGCAATTCGATGTAACGAAAGATCGCCCAGCGTGAGGCCCCGTCGATCACCGCCGCTTGGCGGTATTGCGGCGGGATTGCGGACAGCCCGGCATAGGACAGGATCACCACCAGCCCCAGCCAATGCCAGGCATCCATCACCAGAATAAGCATCCATGTGTGCAGCGCGGTGAATTTGTAATTAAACCCCACCGCCGCCAGCCCCGGCCCCAGAAGACCGGTCTGCGTGTCGATCATGCCCAGCCACAGCATCGGGATCATGTTCCACGGCACCACCAGCGGCAGCGCGCACAACATCAGACCCCAGATCGCAAAACGGCCATAGCCCAAAAGCATCAGCGCAACGGCAATGCCCAAGGGCAGCTGGATGGCCAGCGTCAGCGCCGAGAACAGGAGGCTGCGGCCAAGTGAGGCCAGAAAACGGTCTGATCCCAGAATATCGGCAAACCACTCAAGGCCGACCCAATGCACATCGCTCAGGGAAAAAATGTCGTGAAAGCCGTAGTTGACCACGGCCAAAAGCGGCAGAAGCCCGATCACGCACAGCAAAAGGACCGCAGGTAGGACGAGGATCAGTGCCCACTTGCTTTGGTCCTGCATCAGCGGCCCCTGTGCTGCCGCCGGAATGGCGTTGCAGCGCGGTCAGGCGGCACGGTCAAGTGCCTCAAGAAGCTCTGCCTTTGTCAGGACCACCGGGTTGCCCTTGGTTGATGAGGCACCAAGTGCGGCCTCGGCGGTTTGCTCCCGCCATGTCGGATCAAAGCCCATTGCCCCAAGGCCGGGCAGCCCTGCCGCCTTGGCCCACTGGGCCAGCGTTTCCGGGGCAGTTTCGGCGCTGCCGCCTAGACAACCGGCAATGAGTGCGAAAACCCGATCAAGCCGCTTTTCCGCATCGCTGCCCGCCATGGCCGCGCTGCGATTGGCCCGCAAGATCGGCCCCAGAAGCGCCCCGCAGACCGCGCCATGCGGGGCCGGGCACAGACCGCCGATCACGCCTGCAAGCCCATGCACCGCGCCAAGGCCCGCATTGGCAAGCGCCATGCCGCCCGTCAGGCTGATCCAGGCCAGCGCATCGCGGGCGGCCTTGTCCTCAGATTGTTGCAGCCTTTGCAGCGCGGCCAGTCCCGTGCCGATGGCCGGGGAAGTCAGGGCATCTGTATAGGGTGTCGCCTTGCAGGAGACGAAAGGCTCGATCACCTGTGTCACCGCATCCAGACCCGATGCGAGTGTGACAGGCCAAGGCGTGCCGTCGGTCAAGGCCGGGTCCACGATCGCCAGCCGCGCCAGCATCCGGTCATCGCGCAGACTGACCTTGCGGCCATGGTCAGGCAGGCCGATGACCGCGTTCTTGGTGGCCTCGGACCCTGTGCCGGCAGTGGTGGGCATCGCGATGAAGGGCAGGGGGGCTTCGGTCAGGGGTAAGCCGCGGCCGACCACCTCGAGATGGTCCATCGGCCCGCCCTTCGCGGGGATCAGCCCGGCCAAAGCCTTGGCCAGATCCATCACCGATCCGCCACCAAGTCCCAGAACCCATTCGGGGCGATGGGCGCGGGAGCGCGACAGCGCGTCTTCCAGCATCGGAAGGGTAGGCTCGCCGCCACAGGCCAACGTGGCAATGCCGGATTGACCCACCCCCAGATCGGCCAGCAACCCCTGCACCCGGGCCGGGTTCGCGCCATGCACGATCAGGCCGCGCGCGCCAAAGCTGCGGATCAGGTCCGGGGCCTTGGCCGCCTCTCCGCGCCCAAAGAGGATGCGGGCGGGGCTGGTAATGGCAAAGGGTGTCATGCCGACATCGTCGCGGCCACCGCCCGTCCCCAACGGGCGTATTTCGCCGCGCGTAGACCGGGGTCAATGGCAGGGACAAAGCGCCGCTCAAGGGCCCAAGAGGTTTGGAACGCCTCGGGCGGGGCGCAAAGACCGGCCTGAAGGCCCGCCAGATAGGCCGCACCCAGTGCGGTTGTCTCGGTCACCACAGGACGGTCCACCGGCGCGCCCAGAATGTCTGAAAGGAACTGCATCGCCCAGTCTGATGCGGTCATGCCCCCATCCACCCGCAAGATCCCTTCGGCCGAGGTGCCCCAATCGGCCCGCATCGCCTCCAAGAGATCGCGCGTCTGGTAGCCAACGCTCTCCAGCGCCGCCTTGGCCAGTTCAGCCGGGCCGGAGTTGCGGGTCAGCCCGTAAACCGCGCCCCGGCAATCGGGCCGCCAATAGGGCGCGCCAAGGCCGGTGAAGGCCGGAACCAGAATGACGTCCTGCGAAGGATCGGCTGCGTCGGCCAAGGGTTGGGTTTCTTTGGCCTCGCGGATGATCTTCAGCCCATCGCGCAGCCATTGCACCACCGCGCCCGCAATGAAGATCGACCCTTCCAGCGCATAGGTGGTCTGGCCGTTCAGGCGGTAGGCAATGGTCGTGAGCAGCCGGTTCTTCGACGGCACCATCTGATGGCCGGTGTTCAAAAGCGCAAAACAGCCCGTGCCATAGGTGGATTTCATCATGCCGGGGCGGAAACAGGCTTGGCCCACGGTGGCCGCCTGCTGATCGCCCGCGACGCCCAGGATCGGGATTTCCACGCCAAAAAGGTCGGCCCGCGTCACGCCATAATCCGCCGCGCAATCGCGCACTTCGGGCAAGAGCGACATGGGAATGTCCAACAGCCCGCAAATCTCGGCGTCCCACTCATTGGTGGCGATGTTGTAGATCATCGTCCGCGCGGCATTGGTGGCGTCGGTCGCATGCACCCGCCCGCCGGTCAGCTTCCAGATCAGGAAACTGTCCACCGTGCCAAAGGCCAACTCGCCCCGCTTGGCGCGGTCCCGCGCGCCCGGCACGTGGTCCAGCATCCATTTGATCTTGGTGGCCGAGAAATAGGGGTCAAGTAAAAGGCCGGTGCGCGCGGTGATCATCGGCTCATGGCCCGCTGCTTTCAGCGCGTCGCAGGTGTCAGCGGTGCGGCGGTCTTGCCAGACGATGGCGCGGTGGATGGGTTCGCCCGTGCTGCGATCCCAGATCAGGGTGGTTTCGCGCTGGTTGGTGATGCCGATCGCGGCAATGTCGCGCGCGCTGATCCCGGCCTTTTCGATGGCCGCCCGCGCTGTGCCTGCGACCGTCGACCACAGATCCGATGGGTCGTGTTCGACCCAGCCTGACGCCGGGTAATGCTGAGTAAATTCTTCTTGCGCGACGGCCCGCACCTTGAGGCCCGCGTCAAACAGGATCGCGCGCGACGAGGTGGTGCCCTGATCGATGGCAAGGATATGGGTCATGGCCGCCCCTGTTCCGGTCGTTTCTTCTGGCTGATGGAAACACTGGCCAAGGCAGGGCTGGGGCGCAAGCGCCAAACGCCGATGGGCCGCGTGTCTCGACAAGACAGAAGCGGGCGGGCGCCCTGTGGGACGCCCGCCCTTTGGGCCTTAGCCCTGCTGCCAGGACTTGATCAGCTCGTCATACGAGATCGTCTCGCCAGCGGGCTTTTCGTTTTCCAGCTTGCCAACCGGCGAGCCAGGCTCGTCGATCCAGACCTGCGGATCCTGCGGCTCGTTCAGCTTGGGGCCGACGTCGCCCTGAACGCCAGCACGCTCCAGACGCTCCAGCACCTTTTCCTGCTCTTCGCAGAGCGCATCAAGCGCCTCTTGCGGGGTCTTGGCCCCCGACATGGCGTCGCCGATGTTCTGCCACCACAGCTGCGCCAGCTTCGGATAGTCCGGAACGTTGGTGCCGGTGGGCGACCACTGAACACGGGCGGGCGAGCGGTAGAATTCGATCAGACCGCCAAGTTTCGGCGCACGATCGGTGAAGGACTGGTGCTGAATGGTGGATTCGCGGATGAAGGTCAGGCCCACGTGGGACTTCTTCACGTCCACCGTCTTGGAAGTGACGAACTGGGCATAAAGCCAGGCCGCCTGAGCACGGTCAACCGGGGTCGACTGCATCAGCGTCCAGGAACCGGCGTCCTGATAGCCGACCTTCATGCCGTCCTGCCAGTAGGCACCGTGCGGCGAGGGGGCCATGCGCCACTTGGGCGTGCCGTCCTCGTTCATCACCGGGATGCCTTCCTTGACCATGTCAGCGGTAAAGGCGGTGTACCAGAACATCTGCTGGGCGATATTGCCCTGCGCCGGAACCGGGCCCGCTTCGCCGAAGGTCATGCCTTGGGCTTCCGGCGGGCTGAAGCGCTGGAGCCAGTCAATGGCCTTGGTCACCGCATAAACAGCGGCCGCGTCGTTGGTGGCACCGCCACGCGCAACGCAAGAGCCGACGGGCTGCGAGTTCTCATTGACGCGGATACCCCATTCGTCGACCGGAAGGCCGTTGG
>JACCDH010546460.1_pt1 | contig 10219 bp, 7 predicted proteins | sample 7442481 | NCBI WGS metagenome assembly JACCDH01 (sample SAMN15323433, study PRJNA562643) | freshwater metagenome | isolation source: river surface water | place: USA:Blue River Watershed | collected 2017-08-15
CAGACCTGCAGCTTCGATAGCAAAACTTACCGAGGTCCACTGCGCATCGAGCAAAATTGGAATGAGCAGCGTGGCAAAACCGGCAGCAATCACTTGTAAGGTGTAGATAAATAAGCCATGGCTTTCGCTAAAACGGGCCGCCATAAAGCGGGATAAGCCGGCATAAACCAAAGCAAAAGCCAACGCACTATAGGCATCGCCATTATCGAGATGCGATGTAATTAACATTTGCTGGCTAAAAGCCGCCAGCGGCAAACCAAACATAATGCTGCCGTCGATAAGTCCTTTTAGCTGAGGCGGTTGGCGCATCGAAAATAGCACCATCAGCGCCAAATACATGACAAAAAATAACGCTAAAAACGGTTGAACACTGGAGTAATCGGCTGCAGTAAAGCGGGTCAGACACCAAGTTAAACTAATAACAAAGGTAAAAACAAAGCCCGTGACGTTCAAAATCCGCCATGATTTAAACCAAGCGAGGGCTAATACGCCAATGTTTAACAATAGATAGAAGCTAAAGAGGCCAACGAAGTTATTGCCACCGTCCGAGGTAAGGATCGGTACTAAAAAGCCGCCAGCTGTGGCAATTAAACTGAGCACTTGCGCATTTTGTTTTACTGCCAGCACTGTTGCGGCTATGACCACTAAGAACATCATGGCAAAAGCGCTACTTAAACTAAGCACTGGATAGAGTTTCGCAGCCACAAAGAGTGTTAGGTACAACACGGCTAAACCGCCACCTTGCAATACCAAGCCATATTGTTGGCGTTCACGGGTTTTCCAGCCAAAGCCTATGAGGACAAATCCGACCAAGCCCAAGCCCGCTAAACGCGCTTCCAGTGGAAATAGACCACTGCTAGACACATATTTCGCTAAAAAGCTCAAACCGATAAAAAGTACCAACATACCGATTTTGACCAGCGGATTGCCGTTCATCAGGAAGTTCTGTAAACGTTCAAAAATGCCATCTTGGGCGGTTTGCAGCGGTTCAGAGCGCTGAGTCCGGACATGCGCTGTGGTCTGCCGAACTGTTTGCTGAGCATCGGCGATTTCTTCGGGTTGATAAACCCGCTGATGAGGGATTGGTGTATAGGCAAGCGCTTGCGTTGTTGCTTGCTCAACTGGCGGCACTTCAACTGGCTGCACCGAGGCGCTAGGCTCTGCTACTGGCTCTGCTGACATCATTGTGGCGCTAGGCTCAGCGGTCATAACCGGAGCTGCTGGCTGAGGCACTGTAGCTGGCTGAGACGCTGGTAAAACTGCGGTCTGCTGTTGTGGCGTGTTGACTGCAGGAGCTACTGTTGAGCGGTTAGTTTGTGTTTTTTGAAGTTGAGCAACTTGCTGGCGTAAAGTGTAAATTTCTTCACGAATATTAAGCACTTGGATTGCCATCGCGCCGATAAGACCACCAGCCACCGCGCCGATCAATTCGCCACTGACAAAACCCAGCAAAGCGCCGAGGATCGCGAATATAAGGGTTAACGCCATAAAATCATTCTTCCTGAATGCAGATTTGTTGCGTCAACGTTACCGGATAGTGCACTGCTTGGCAAATCTATCCAAGCAGTGCTATGAGCGGTCAATAGTACTTACAGCGTGGTAGCGGCCTTCATGCCACTGACGAATTGGTGCAACTCGTGCAACATTTGTGCTTTGTCATCAAGGTTTTTCTCGATAATCGCAACAATTGCAGAGCCGGAAATTGCACCGGCAGCGCCTGAAGCCAACGCAGCTTTGACATGCTCTGGCTTAGAAATGCCAAAGCCCAGCAAAGTTGGTGCTGCATTATATTCTTTTAGCTTTTGCACTAACGCGTCCGCTGGCATGGCCGCCACAGTTTCAGCACCAGTAACACCTGCACGACTGAGTAAATAGGTGTAGCCACGGCCGTAACTTGCAACTTCGCGCAAACTGTCATCAGTGATATTTGGCGGTGCGATAAAGATCTGTGCAATATCGTTGGCTTCGGCAGCATTGCGGAATAATTTACTTTCATGCAACGGCACATCGGCTATCAGCACAGAATCGACACCTGCAGCTTTCGCTTGTTGGTAAAAATTCCCTAGACCGCGAGCCATCACTAGGTTCGAGTAGAGCAACAAGCCGATCGGCAGCTCTTTGCTGTATTCGCGAATTTTGCCGATGAGTTCAAAACACTGTGCTGGCGTTACTCCTGCAGCCAAAGCGCGGATATTGGCGCCCTGAATGGTTGGGCCATCAGCTATTGGATCAGAGAATGGAATACCCAGTTCAAGCGCGTCAGCGCCGGCATCGATGAGCGTTTTGATGATGTCAAAAGAGACGTCAATCGTCGGATCGCCGATAGTGACAAATGGTACAAAGGCGCCTTGTTTTACCGTTGCTAAACGCTTAAACATCAAATCGTAACGTTGCATTATTTTGTCTCCGCATTGCTGGTGGCTTGGCGTGCAGCCAAAACCGACATCACGTGGCCTAAATCTTTGTCACCACGCCCAGATAAATTCACTAAAAGCACCATTGGGCTAGTCGCTGCTTTGGCCATTTTTAAGGCATGAGCCAGCGCATGTGAGCTTTCCAGTGCCGGAATAATACCTTCGGTTTTTGCCAGCGCTTGGAATGCTTCTAACGCTTCATCATCGTTAATCGCCACATACTCGGCACGACCAATAGACGCCAAATAGGTATGTTGTGGACCAACAGCTGGGTAATCTAAACCTGCTGAAATCGAATAGGACTCTTCAATTTGGCCGTCAGGTGTTTGCATGATTGCCGTGTAGGCACCGTGCAGAATGCCGAAACTGCCAGTAGAAAGCGCAGCGCCATGCAAATGAGTTTCAATGCCCATACCACCAGGTTCAACGCCGATTAACCGCACGCCATCTTCTTTGATAAAGTCGGCGAACATGCCGATGGCATTGGAGCCGCCGCCAACGCACGCGAGCACAGCATCTGGCAGTTTGCCTTCGGCGGCCAAAATTTGTTGCTTAGCTTCTTCACCAATCATCTTTTGGAATTCGCGAACTATGGTTGGAAATGGATGCGGACCGGCAGCGGTGCCTAGTAAATAATGGCTGGTGGCATAACTTGCTGACCAATCGCGCATTGCTTCGTTGACTGCATCTTTTAAAGTGCCGGAGCCAGCAGTCACAGGGATCACCGTCGCGCCCATCAACTTCATCCGAAAGACGTTTGGTTGCTGACGTTCGATGTCTTTCGCGCCCATATAGATTTTGCAGTTTAACCCAAGCAGAGCACAAGCTAGGGCAGTGGCCACACCGTGCTGACCTGCGCCAGTCTCAGCGATAATGTCCTTTTTGCCCATGCGTTTGGCGAGCAGTGCTTGCCCCAATACTTGGTTGGTTTTATGCGCTCCGCCGTGCAATAAGTCTTCGCGTTTTAAGTAGATTTTCACCAACGGGTTTGGCGAAATGTTTCGCGTTAAGGTTAAAGGTGTCGGGCGTCCAGCATATTCGGTTAACAGCTTTTGAAACTCGGCATGAAAGGCCGGATCTTGCTGCGCGTCCACAAAGGCTTGCTCTAATTGGCGCAGTGCTGGCACCAATAATTCGGGCACAAACATGCCGCCGTATTCACCAAAGTAGGGATTAAGCAAAGTTGTGGTCATTTTGATACTCTCTGATGTTAGTAAATGCTTCAGTAATTTTTGCTGGATCTTTGATGCCTGGAGCGCTCTCCAAGCCGGAATTCATATCAAGACCCGTAATAGCCAGATTTAACGCCTCGTGGACGTTTTGTGGGTTTAAGCCACCAGCCAGCATCACCGGCTTTTGTAAAATCTTGCTTTGTAACAATCGCCAGTCGAATTTGACGCCGGTTCCACCGGGAATTCCTGGTTGATAGGCATCTAACAAGATCCGATCTGCTTCGTGGCTAAATTGTGGCAATTGGTCAGACACTCGATAGGCTTTCCAAATTTCGACACCTTTGCCAAGTAAACTTCGCAGCTGCTGCAGATAACTTTCGTCTTCATTGCCGTGCAATTGCACTGCGCTTAAGCCGACAGTTTTCGCGATAAGCGCCACTTGCGCTGGGGCTTCATCAACAAATACGCCGACAAAACGCAGATCCGCAGCTTGTCGAATGCTGATAGCTTGCTCGACGCTGACAAAGCGCGGGGATTTTGGATAGAAAATCAAACCACCAAAACTAGCACCAGCTTGTGCAATATTAACTGCCTGCTCCGGGGTGGTGAGTCCACAGACTTTATGCTCGCCGCGGGTTAAGCTTTTAGCAGCCCAAGCTAAATCTGGCTGTGCCATCAACGAGCTGCCGACCAAAAATGCTTTAGCAACTTTTCCTAATTGCCGAACTTGCGCATTGTTATAAATCCCTGATTCGGAAACGATAGTGGTGCTTTTCGGAATAAGCCGTGCTAGTCGAAACGTGGTATCTAAGTTTGTTTCCAGCGTGCGTAAATCACGATTATTGATGCCAATCAGCTGGGCTTTTAATTCAACAGCGCGCAGGGTTTCTGCTTCGTTACTGACTTCCGTGAGCACTGTCATATTGAGCTCATGGGCTAGGGCCGCGAGTTCGCTGTATTGCTCATCCGACAGTACGGATAACATCAATAGCACCGCATCAGCACCTTTTAGGCGACCTAAATAGATTTGATAGGTATCGATGATGAAGTCTTTATGCAATAGCGGTTGCTCGACAAGGCCGCGCATTGTCGCCAGATAGTCGTAACTGCCTTGGAAAAATTTCTGATCAGTTAAAACGGAAATACAATCGGCAAATTGTGAATAGACACCAGCAATTTCGTTTAAATCAAACTGAGGCCGGATCAATCCTTTCGATGGCGAGGCTTTTTTGCATTCCAAAATAAACCGGGCACCGGGTTTTCGCAGCGCTTGTAAAAAGTTGCGTTTGGTTGGGCCAACTTGTTCGATAAAGCTCGACAGCGGCTGGGCAGCTTTGAGCGCGCCAACTTCTAGCCGTTTATGGCTGATAATAGTTTCTAGAACGTTAGCCACGACTGGACTCCTTTAACAATTCAAGAACGGTGAGGGCAGAGTTTCCCGCTAACACCGTTAATACTTTGGCGCTGTTGCTCGCTAAATCATCGCCATGCCCGCAAATTTTCAGCATAGCCGCGACATTCGCTGCAATTGCGTAGCGATGTGCCATCGGCGCTGTGCCGTTTAAAATGGCCAAGCTTGCTTCGGCATTTTGCTCTGGCGTACCACCAGCAATATCCTGTAGAGCAATCACTGGCAGGCCGAAATCTGCCGCAGTTAAGGTAAACTGCCGAAGCGTCCCTTGATAGACTTCAGTAACATGCGTCACACCGTGCAAGGCAATTTCATCACAACCTTCACCGTGCACCACCCAAGCCCGCTCGACGCCAAGATTCAGTAGTGCTTCGGCTAATACCGGACAAAGCGCTGGATCATAGACTCCAAGTAACTGAAATTTTGGTTGAGTTGGATTGAGCAATGGCCCAAGCACATTAAACAAGGTGCGGGTCTTTAATTTTTGTCGCACGCCCATCGCATGACGAATGCCCGGGTGATAGATCGGCGCAAATAAGAAATTCACCTTGGCTTTTTCTAAAGTGGCGGCGGCAATTTCCGGCGTCATCTGTATATTTACGCCAAGTTGTTCAAGTAGATCAGCTGAACCACTTTTCGAGGACACGCTGCGGTTGCCGTGTTTGGCAACTTGCAAGCCACAGGCTGCCGCGACAATGGCGGCAGTAGTTGAAACGTTTATCGTATTGCTGCCATCACCGCCGGTACCACAGCAATCAATCGCCTGACTAAATTGCCCAGGTAGAGTGGTTGCAACAGCGCGAAATGCTTGGGCTGCCCCAGCGATTTCCTGCGCTGTTTCGCCTTTGAGCTTAAGTGCAACTAATACCGCCGATAGTTCAATTGGGTCAACGTTGCCGGCAGCAACTTCACTAAAAAAATCATAACTTTGCGCAATTGATAACGATTGCTTAGCGAATAATTGGGCTAAACAGGCCTGTATTTGACTCATTACTTGGCCTCCGTTGCATTTGCTGACGTGTTTGCTGTTGCCGTTAGATAAGCCAAACTTTGCGCCAGTAGCGGTTTGCCAAGAGTGGTTAAAATCGACTCTGGGTGAAATTGGAAACCCAACACTCGATGTTCGGCATGACTAATTGCCATTGGTATATGTTGATAGTTAGCAATAACTTGCAAACAATCAGGCACCTTTGTTGCCATCAACGAGTGGTAACGTGCAACTGGAAATGGTCGTGGTAAATTGGCAAATACCGCATGGTTATTCAGTTCAATATACGAAGTTTTGCCATGCACGGTTTCGCCAGCTCGGCCAACAGTACCGCCGTAGTGTTCCACCAATGCTTGGTGGCCTAAGCAAATCCCTAGCATCGGATAAACCCCGGCGCATAAGGCAATAAGTTCAGGCATAGAGCCGGCATCAGCAGGAGCTCCTGGGCCCGGAGACAACAGCAGCACCACTGGTTGTTGTTCTGCCTGCATCATCTCGAAAATGTATTGGGCAGGCACTGTATTGCGATAGAGTTTAAGGGTACAGCCCAGTTGCGCCAGTTCATCTACTAAGTTGTAGGTGAAGGAATCTTTGTTATCGAGTAAGTAAACAAGGCTCATGCTTTGGCTCCTTGCGAGGCTAGAATTGCGCTCACCACAGCTTGTGCTTTGGAGCGAGTTTCATCAGCTTCTGCTTGGGCGACCGAGTCATAGACTACGCCGGCGCCAGCTTGAATGTGAGCGCGACCGTCGGCCACATAGGCACTACGAATGACAATGCAGCTGTCAAAATCGCCGTTACCACTTAGATAACCGACGGCGCCGCCGTAACTGCCGCGGCGTTTCCCTTCGACATGACGAATAAGCTCTGCAGCACGAACCTTTGGCGCACCAACTAATGTGCCCATATTCATACAAGCTTGATAAGCGTGCAGGGCATCCAATTGCGGTTTTAACTGACCAACTACGCGTGAGACTAAGTGCATCACGTAGGAATAACGGTCAACTTTCAAAAGCTCTTTAACATACCGACTGCCAGGCACACTGATCCGCGCAACGTCATTGCGCGCTAAATCGACCAACATTAAATGCTCGGCTTTTTCTTTATTATCTTGGCGAAGTTCCAATTCGATGCGGCTATCAAGGTCTCGATCAATTTGGCCGAGCGCATTAAAACCGCGACGGCGGGTGCCGGCAATTGGGTAAATTTCGACTTGGCGACTGTCGGCCGCAAACTTTAATGCCGATTCCGGTGATGCACCGAACAGAGTAAACGCCGGATCACGTAAAAAGAACATATATGGACTAGGGTTTTGTTGCTTAAGTTTGGCATAAGCCGAGAGCGGGCAAGCACAATCGACACTAAAACAACGACTTGGCACTACTTGAAACACATCACCAGCGACGATGTTTTGCTTTAGTTGTTCAACTTGCGCCACAAAATCTTGATCAGAGATATCAACGCTTACCGCGAGCGGTTGCTTGCTGGTAGCGGCTGCGCTTGCAAAGGTTGGTGCGCTAGCCAACAACCGTGACAGTTGTTCCAAGCGTTTGCCGATCCCAAAACAGGAAACCATGGCATGTTCGCCACAAAACACATTCCCGACCAATCGTGATTGTTTGCTTTGGTGGTCAAGCACCAATAAGGTTTCAGCGAGATAAAACAGATAATCTGGACAGGCGTTTTCGCCAACCGGTACTTGTGGCAAATCTTCAACCACCGCGACCATGTCATAGCCGATGACACCACCTAGGAAAATGGCGAATGGTTCATCACTTTGGCTTTTCAGGCTTTGCTGAAGTACTCGAAGTACACTTAATGGGTTGGCGCAAAGTAACTTGCTGTCTTCGTCCAGAAATGGATCTGGGCGGGTGAACTCTACAACCAGCTGTTTGGCTTGGCGAGTGGCATTGCTTGGAAACTGTGCACTCAGAAAATCTAGCACGGCAAGGCCGTTGTCAGAAACTGCAGTAACAGTGACTGTTTGATCCTGACATTCGATCCGTACAGCAGCATCTAATAACATTAAGGTTTTTAGATTGTCTTTACTGTCTATTTCAGCTGATTCAAGTAATAACGAATATGGACTATCAGCAGATAATTGCTGATAACAACCAAGCGCGTCGGCTTGGTAGGGGATGGCTTGCGCTATGCTTGCGACTTCGCCGGCTTGCTGCGTGATTTGACTAAAAATCATCGATATTTCCTAACTTTTCCCGGGGTATCGGGACTGCTTACGCAATTAATGAATAACTATCGTCCAAGATCGGGCCTGCGCCCCCAACGGAAAATTGCCACCATCGCCAAGAAATTAACGCTACTAAACTCATGTTTTACTTCCAGTTTCAAAATTTAAGTCGAAAAAAAAGGCCCGTCTGTTGAACGGGCCTTGGGGTTTATTCTGGGTAAACAACGCCAACACACGTCCATTTAAGGAGTATGCCACCACCACCAAGTAGTGTTTGTTGTTGCGAAATTGGTGCTGCTTAAAATGCTCATATCATCACCTGTGTTTACCTGTCGCTATAAAACCGCAGAACCAAGCTTGAGTCAACCCTTCGCCGGTAAAAAGTCGAAATAAAAACGTGTAGATGGCTAAATGCCGGAAATGTAAAGGGCAAACAACGCTTGCTCACTAACTAAAAGCAGCTCATGACGCTATTTTGGCCGCGATAAACGCAAGCGCGGACATGCTTTGAGTTTTCAAGCGCGATTTGTGGCACAATAGCGAAATTATCCGGGCAAACGGCGTGTTTAGCCCAGCAGGAGCCACGTTCGATCCCATGAAATTTGATCTGCATAGTCATACTTATTATTCCGACGGTGTGTTAAGCCCAGCAGAGTTAGTTACCCGAGCAGTGACAAACAAAGTTGATGTGTTGGCAATCACCGACCACGATACTGTGCTTGGACTTGCAGAAGCCCAGCAAACCATAGTTTCGCAGCAACTGCCTATTCAATTGATTGCCGGAGTGGAGATTTCCACCAGTTGGCATGAATTTGAGATCCATATTGTTGGTTTAGGGATAGACCCAGCTGACGATTTATTTCAGCGGCGCTTAGCTACTCAGCAGCAGCGCCGAATTGAGCGCGCGCAAGAAATGGCGCGTCGTTTAACCAAACATCAAGTGCCTGATTGTTTTGAGCAAGTGCTGGCGTTAGCGCATGGTGGCGCTATTACCCGCACCCATTTTGCCCGGCATTTGGTGAACATCGGTAAAGCGAATTCTTTAAGTGGAGTGTTTAAACACTATTTGGCACGCGGTAAAGCCGGTTATGTACCAAATAACTGGATTGAACTTGCTGAAGCTGTGCAGTGGATCCATGATGCTGGCGGCGTTGCAGTATTGGCGCATCCATTGAAATACAAATTAAATGGCAAGTGGTTAACGCGCTTGATGAAAGAGTTCAGCGAGGCTGGTGGCGATGCCGCGGAAGTCGCGTCACCGCAACAAACGCCAGTGCAAAAACGTGAAATATGGCGGTTATGCCAACAATTTGAATTGGTTGCATCGGTTGGCTCGGATTTCCATCAACCCACAGATTGGAATGAACTTGGCCGCGGATTGTACATGACTGACGATATAGTGCCGTTATGGCAAGCCTACCCAGATTTAGTTGATGCTGCGGTGAGCGTGATAGAACCGGTGCTTAACTAGTCGACTTTAGCGTTATCAAAACCCAAGCAAAATTTTGACTTTGCTTGAGATGCTGGCAAAAACTTGCTATTGATTAATGACTTGCCATGGGTAATTTACTTAGTTTTGTTCGATGACTTACCGCAGGTGTCAGCCTGCGAAAATGTGATCTGTCGGTATCAGGCAAGCCCAGCGTGGGCGCTAAGGAACAGTTATGAGTCAGTTTTTTTACGTGCATCCAGATAATCCACAGCAACGTTTGATCAAACAAGCGGTGCAAATTATTAAGCAAGGCGGCGTGGTAATTTATCCGACTGATAGTGGTTATGCGTTGGGTTGTCATTTAGGCGATAAAACTGCGTTAGAGCGCATCTTGCAAATTCGGCAAATTAGTGGCGAACATCATTTAACCTTGATGTGCAAAGATTTATCCGAGTTATCTGTGTATGCCAAAGTAGAAAATACCGTCTTTCGGTTACTGAAAAACAATACTCCTGGCGCCTACACCTTCATATTGCGCGGCACTAAAGAAGTGCCAAAACGCTTACTCAATGAGAAAAAGAAAACCATTGGTTTACGCATTCCCGATCATAAAA
>JACCDH010456596.1_pt1 | contig 10213 bp, 10 predicted proteins | sample 7442481 | NCBI WGS metagenome assembly JACCDH01 (sample SAMN15323433, study PRJNA562643) | freshwater metagenome | isolation source: river surface water | place: USA:Blue River Watershed | collected 2017-08-15
ACTACACATAACACCACACACCGATCCTTAGGCGACGTAACCTCTTGATATCAAAGAGGTCTGTTATGGTTATCTGCTCTCATAATCCTTTGGTCCCAGGTTCAAGTCCTGGTGGGCCCACCAGAAATGAAAATTCCAACCCTCGGGTTGGTATTTTTTTTGAAACAAATTTGTCGGTTTTCCCGACAAACACCTGCTGACACCACTAACCCGACATGGGACCCCACCCAACCCCACGAAGACCCCTGTTTCGAAGGACACCCCAATCCTACCCGCTGCAAGCCATTATTGAGCATTGTGTTCCGCAGATTAGCCAGGCTTTCTAAGTAGTAGGTGGTAGCTCTATATGCTGACGGAGCAGGGCAGATTTATCTTTAAGTGGATTTTTGTTAGTCTAGCGTAATGAATAGATTCGTTAATCTCCTTTGTTTATTGCTGATCTCATTTTTACTACCCATGAGTGTTCTAGCAGAATCTCCGCTCATGCCAATCCCAAATCTAACAACGGGCAGATTAAGTTCGATTTGTAATCAATTATTAAATGATAAGAAACAGGCTGTAAGTTTTAATCAAGGCTTGTGTGTTGGCATTATCTTGGGAGTTGAAGACAATGCTCATTACGACAAAAAAATTTGTGTTCCTAAAAATGTGGATATTAAAGAACGGATTCGAGTCGTGAACAACTATATTGCCACGCAACCAAATAGAACGAGTGAGGCTTTTGCTTCATTAACTTTTGATGCGATGGCTCAAAAATGGCCATGCTCGGTAAAGTGACTGCTACCCATAACCATAAGTCATTTTATTGAACCAGAAAATTAAAATAGGTGTTTGGAAACGGCTCATTCTTTAGAGTAAAGTGCCACCATTCCTGGGGGTAAGGGTTGAATCCATGTTTGACCATGATGTTTTGAAGTAGGAGGCGGTTAGCACGCTGTTGCGGGGAAATTCCAGCGTAATCGGGCCATGATTCTGGTCCGAAGAAATCGAATCCCGTGCCCATATCCAATGGCTCAAAGGGAGGATTTTTAGACACAATGGTCAAATCGACCGTGCTACCACGACTGTGGCCGGATCGTTCGGCGATATATCCTTGCGCAAATAGAAATTCTTTGGGAACTCGCGGGTAATAAGTTGACTTTGTTTTGGTATCGCTAAGATCCTTAGACCAAGCCACAAAATCATCAACTGCTTGCTGGGGACGATAGGCATCGAACACTAAAAGTCCCAGGCCAAATAAGCTCAATTCTTCCTGTACCGCTTTTAGAGCAGTTGCAGCGGATTTGGTCAGAATTACTTTGTTCGCTCGATAGCCATGAATGGGCCTGCCCACAAAATTATTTTTTCCAAAATATCGAAGCTCTTGCTGAATAGATGGAATTACTTCATCTACATATACGAAACCTTCTGGTAAAGCCCAGACATTGCCCATCAAGAGGCATATCAAAAGCCCAAGAATATTTATTTTGAGATTTTTTAATCGGTTCAAAATCATTGGCATAAATAATCGAAGAACTTAGGTATAAAGGATCTGTCAGTTTTACCTAAAAACACTTGAGGACATAGTCAACCCATATTAAATCTCACCCAGCGCCAAGTCCACCAGTGTTTTGGCTTAGAGCTGGATCAGGCTCTGCTCATTCGGCATTGTTTTTCCAGGCATTCTTAAAGCAAGGCTTCGAATTGCTCAATACGTTAGGCGGTGTCAGACTTATCCTAACGGCTAAAGGGAGGAATTATGCTGCTAATTAACGCAATAAACTTTGCGAGGACGGGCGGCTTTATTGCCCTCAATCCCAAGGCAGGTCTAACAACCCAAAAGCAAGCCCTTGAGGCTGCTGTCGTAAAGCGTGATGAAAAGCCAGCGCACAGAATGGTTCTTCGGAGCGCACTCTTGGCACTGGCACTGCTGTGCGTTCATACGATAGTATGGGGTCAAAGCTGTGAACCAACATTGGCCAAGCTGCGTAGCGGTGAGCAAGCGCTTATTGCCGGTTACTCTGATTTTGCTCCATTTACTGTAGTTGCATCAGACGGGCGGGTTACAGGTATGGATCCTGAAATCATCCGCGCGATCACTGGCCGGCTAGGTATCAAAAAAGTCGAGTTCAAGATGATGCCCTTTAGCCGACTCCAACCAGCGCTGCTAGACAAGACGATCGATGTAATCGCCAATCCTTTTTGGAGCACGCCAGAGCGCGAGCGCTTATATGCCTTAACCATCCCACACTATGTTCGCGGAGGGATTGGGTCTCTCTGGGTTGACGGAACTGGACCCTTTGATTCCGCCGCGAGCATGGCGGGAAAACGGATTGCTGTCATCAATGGAACCCTACCTGAAAAATGGGTGCTGGACAATGTTCCGACGGCTACGATTATCCGCCTTAACGGCGCGCTCACAGATCTGGAAGAAACCCTCGCAAATAAACAGGCTGATGTGGTTTTAGGTATGTACACGCACGAGGAGGAGTTCGCCAAAAGAAAGGTAGGTCGTTTGGCATATCGCGCACACCTGATTCAGCCCATGCAGGCTGTGTTCCCTCTGCGTAAGGAGTGTAACGAGTTACGCCAGGCGTTTGATGACACGCTTAAGGCCATGTGGGCAGACGGCTCACTTCTTAAGATCAAAGACGTTTGGCTTAAGCCACTTGGGATCGTGCCGGCTAAAAAACTTTAGGCCAAATTTTCCGATGGTCACAAGTTGATAATTTCGTTATCGCCCAAGCTCGATTCAATCGCTTTCCTCCCTTGATGAGCCAGCTTGGACCTGGTTGTAGCTACGCAATATTAGGAAGTTCCTGCGGCGTCTGATAGTACGTTACTTATCGAGAGAAATGAGCAGGGGAGATAGTGTCCGCCCAAGATATCCTAAACATAGGGGCTTCAGCCCGGTGAATGTGAAGTTACCAAAGATTGTTACCAAGCCGAGAATAGACCCTATTCTTGACTATGAGGCGCGCATTACACTCTAAGTTATTAAGGGGTACCCCTAAGCGAATTTTCTATGTACTGACCTCACCCACCCGGTACCCCCCATTTTTTGAATGGGTCCCATCCAGGTCACCCTTACACATTAATTTGCTCAAATGATTGGTAATTTTTGCAAATCTTGTCTAGTCTTCTAGGGTTTTGATAATGGCAATAGCGAGTTGTGCCTCATCAAAGAGGTTAAGTCGCAGGTAGGATTTTGGGCGGCGGCCTCGAGTTTTGGACCCATTAAATAGGTTTACGTGGTCACCAATATCTCTTAAGTAAAGTAGGGCTGCACTCTTTTTGCTCCGCTCTTCGCGCTCTTGCCTAGATTCGCCTTTATTTCTATATTGCGGATGATCCGCGCCTCGTAAGACTTTACGTTTCCCAACGATCCCGCCGTGTAGGCGACACCGATTGGCTTTGCTACTTCGTACCGGCATATTCAAACAAGGCAAGCCCGAGCGTTTGCACTTGGCACCGCATAGTGGGCGATTCGAATATTTAAAGGATGGAAGTGGCATGTCTAGAATTTGACAGATTTTTACACTGTAATAACCCCCTCAAAGGAAGGCTTAAAAATATTAAGCACTCAACCTCATGCAAAGGAAGAGTAGATTTCACCCAAATGCACGCTTGCCGCACGATAGGGCTGCGAATCTGTGCGTCCTTAAAGCCTATATTGGTAGGGCTCCGGTAGCTACCCCACACATCGCACACTTTATTTATATATAAATAATTAATAAAAAAGAACCATGGGCGTACTAGAGCTCGAATAGCGTCTGTAGGATTTGTGTTTCGTGTGTGCGATCCGTGCGAACGTCGGTAAGTCGTTAGATTGATTGGAAATATTATTACACACATGATTAAAAAATGGTTTCTTTGTAGTGGCGGGCAATCTCAGTTTCACTCATAAAGCTGTATGTATTAAATCTCTCGGCGGTCGTGAATAAACCCTTGCGCGTGCCATTGTCAAATTTTGCTTTTTTGGCAAGCTTCTTGTATCCCATGCGTTTGAGTATCGTCGCTACCGTTTTGCCAGAGCATTTAGAAGGTCTAGACCCGCTGTTATATTGCGCTGCCAAACTCTCAGTGCTAATAAGATTGTGATTTTTGGCCTGAGCCTTAAGAAGTGCATTTTCAACCCATTGTTCGAGGTCTGATTTATTGCTATCGAGCATGCTCATCTTGGACTGGCTCATGGGTGCCGGGGCAGTGGGATCAAATGAACTAGTATCTAGACTCAGCAAGTAGTTCATTAAGGCCGACTTACCCCCATTCATTATCCATTTCACAAACCTCTTGCAGATTTCATCGGGCAGCTTCTTATCTGGTCCTTCAGCCACAAAAAAACGCCTGTCTTTATTGTTTAGATAAACGGCATCGGGGTGGTTGCTCAAGAACACATACTTAATCAGATTGGGTTCTGAAAACTTAGACGTGTTTTTGACGTTGATATTGTTTTCGGTGGCGGTAATCCATCCTTTAATGCGATCTGCTGTGCTGCGTTTATCCGCGCTTGATACTTCGTCAGCAATTACAAAGATTTTTTGGGACTGCCATTCGGTAAATTGGTCGCTAAATACTTCGTTGCCGACAACCTTAAAGTGCCTTGCGTTAAAGAGGCTGCCAATGGTCTCAAATAACAATCCTTTGCCGACCCCTTCCTCAATTGACCAAACAACGAGCGAGACGAGGAACTTACTGCCTGGCTCTTGAATCATCTTGGCTAGCCACTTTACACAGTACTCACGCTCTTGAGGATTTGGTATTACGAATTGAATGAGTTCCAGAAAGGGACCCACATCTCCCGGGATTGGTTCGGTGGTAAATCCACGCCAGGTATTAAGTGAGCCGTCCTGTAGGGTCGGTGGCTTGCCTGGAGCAAGAACTAGTCTAGTAACACTTCGTCGCTTTGGGCTTTTGAGCCATCCTCTGCCTAATGTAGTGGCCTTAGCATACTCACTAGGTTTGTAGGAAACGTTGTCGTAGTGCATGCAAAACTTAGGCGCTGGCACATAAATGCCGTTTTTGATATCGTAAATTTCCCGCGTAAAGTTATCCCAAGCGTAGTCTTGATTAACAATGTCAATTGCATCGGGTGGGGGAGTGGACTCTTCTTCGCTTACCCAGGCATTTTCTATGCAGGTAGTCTGTAGTGGGGCACCTTTGATCTGTGACCAAAATGCGTCGATTTTTTCCTGAGTGATTTCTTCGTCTCTGGCATAGGAGTTCTGGCGGATGTTTGCCCAGTAACGGTCTTGGGTACGGTCATTATTCTTCGATCCAAATTTCCAGTCTGTCAGCAACGCTCTGATTTGTTCCATATTGAACCCGCCGCGGATTAATGAGGTAGCCATACCCATATCCATCGCTGAGCCTGACTTATCGATAAGACCATCAGTGCTGCCTAGATATCGTGCCTTAGCGCTGGGGTTGGTCTCTAGGAATAACTCAAAGCGATTTCGTAAATGTTCAGTAATCTCAATTTTCGCAATAGGCTGAGTTGGTTTAGCGCTTTTGGATTTGGCATGGTACTCAGCTCTAACTTGCTCGATTAATTCTGGCGATATTGTTAAAGCTGCTTGGATTGACTCCAAGGTGTATTTCTTCTCTGAGCAATAAATAATCTTCGCTAGCGAAGGGGTGCTTGAATAGCCTTTATCCATTTTTGACTGGCTAGGATAATTAATTGTTCCAGGGAGCCTCAGGATTCGACTGCAGTCTTGTGTTGAGTCAGCATTCCAACGCTTAGCAACCGCGCGGTTCACAATTTCAAACCTCTCCTTGGCTTCTTGGTTGCTGATATCGAGCGTAGGCGCTAATCGATAAAGAACCTGGAGCCCATTACCAGAGTCAATAATGATTGATGCGTGCTCGCATAGGCTGGGAACTAGGCTCTTTAGATAAAGCTTGGCTTGTTCATAAGAACCAAATTGCTTGATATCGGGATCAATATCCGCCCAGGCAAAGCGCGCTGATTTCACATCATGCTTAGACAGCCGTTTATTAACGGCATTGCTAATGTTGGTGTGGAAATAACAGTTCCGCCCCTTGGCATTTGCAGCTGAAACCCAGGCTTCCGCCTGGGCTACCTGCTCTGGCATCACAAAAGTTTTACATGGTACCGAGCTTTGCTTGTCCATAGGGTCGATTGTTGCTAGCGTTAACTGGCCCATTGGAATGAGTTCAGCAATTTGCATAGATAGGGTAGGGGTATCGGCAATCATGTTCATGAGATTGCCCTCTGGTTGCTAGCATTGAAGTTGGTAATCGTTGGAAATGTTAGTTCAATATCTTTAAGTAACTGTTCCAGCTCAATTAAAACTGGGTGGGATTCGCCCGCTGAGTAGGTTGTATATAGGTTTGGATTTATTGAAAATGAGGTGTAATTAAGCCAATTCTTTCCGCTGGACGGTTCCAATAGGCAAACTTGGGTAGACCCCTTTGCACGAAGCGCAATTACAGACAGGCAGGCAAGAGTGTTGTCCGATCTAATAGGTTGAAGCATTGTGAATTCAGCAATATCAATTTCACCTTTTGGCGATATGTATTTGGTTTCAATTATTTGATCGACACTATCGGAGTTGCGATAACTTTGCTCGTAACTATTTATCTTTATAGCTACGATTGGAATTAATTGAATCATTTTGCATATATCAGAGTCGCTCTTTTTATCCTGAGAGTACTCAATAGCGACCAGCTCAATGGGCTCTATGGGCGGGATGATTTCAGATTTTTGAAGGGTTCTCATGCCACCACCCCTTTTTCCGATTGAAAGTGACTCTCAATCCAAGCGTCAACATCGGATGACTTCCATACACAGATTCCGCCAATGTGGGTAGGCGGTACGAATGCTCCTTGTGAAATTTTTAACCAAATCGTGCTTTTGGCTAAGGTCGTTTTTTTTGAAACGTCATCAATACGCAATAACTTAAGATCTTGATTCATGTAACCTCCAAAAATTAAAGTCCAATTAAATCTGGTCAATCTCAACCAGTTCCAGTTGGACTTTAGTGATTTAAGGGGCTCCTAGAAATTCATCACTTATGACGCAGTATTTATTCTGATTTGGGCCTCAGCCCCGTATGTTCTGTATAAAAATCCCTTAACCTACTTTTAGACCAACCAGTGTTAAGCTCTTTGGTAACGTCTTTATGAATCTCGAGGTCCTGGCCCATAAGTTCTTTTGCTTCGCCGACGACTCTTACTTCTTGTTTATATGAGGGCTCTGGCTGTCCAAGATGCACATCATGTTGGAAGATTTCATAGTCATCCCAGGTGAGCGGGTTTGGAGCTTTCCTTTTTATTAAAGTGTCGAGTGTTTTCCGAAGATAATCATTATCACTAGCAAAATTCTTGTTTCTGCCGTCCTGACGGTTGTCATTAGACTTAATTTTTCTGTATTCATCGCCATCTGCAATGTGCTCGAGTTGGTCTAGGGCTCTCCTTGTAATCTCAGCAAATCCTTGTTCAATTTCAAGCTCTAGTTCAGTTTCAGCAAGACGACTCGCTAGCTCATCCTTACTTAAACTAGCATACTGCTTTTTCAGGTCATCAACCTTATTCTCGAATACATCCGGTTCAAGAAGATTCCCGAATTTGTGCATGTCGCCTTCATTAAATGTGGAGTTAACCAATAGTCCTTGCAGACGTTCTTTTTGAAGTTCTTGCCGATATGATGGTTTTTTTCTTGTGGTACTTTCGGATGCAATTTCATCAATTTTTGATTTGATAATTTCGTTTGCGCGGCTAGCACAATCTAAATTTACTGGAATACGAATATTTTTCATCAGATTCTCCTAGGCTAATTTAAGTTCAATAACATTATTAGAGCTTACGTTTAGGCAATATGACTCCCAGTCTAAAAGCAGAGAGCGTCTTTTTTCAAGCAAATCCTTACGGCGGTAGGCCGCCTCAACCCGATTTGTTATGGAATGAGCTAATGCCATCTCAATAACCTCGGAGGAGTGGTTGGTCTCCTCAGCGGCCCAATCGCGAAAGCCGGATCGAAATCCGTGAACCGTGGCATCTATACCGAGCCGTCGTAACACCATTGCCATAGTCATGCCTGATAATGGCTTGCCTTTTCGTGAAAATAAATATCTACTCTCGGGATCCATGGCTCTTGCAATGGCGAGTATTTCGAGCGCTCTTGGGCAAAGCGGGACCCGATGTTCTCTTTTGGCCTTCATTCGAGATGCTGGAATGGTCCAAATATCGCCATTTACTTCAGATCTAAGCCCTCCAAAGACTTCGCCAGAGCGAGAGGCATTAAGAATTGTGAATTCAAGCGCCAATGCCCCAATCGAACAAAGATCATTAAGTTTTCTGAGCAACTCAGGTATTTGGGAATAGGGCAGGGCCTTAAAGTGCTTTACCTTATTAATTTTTTTAGGTGCCGGTAAGATAGTTTGAAGGTGTCCCCGCCACGAAGCAGGATTAGACCCCTCTCTGAGCCGTAAGGTCGTCGCTGCGGCTAGTATCCATTCGAGACGCCCCCTAAGCCTCGAGGCTGTTTCAGTCCGGGTAGCCCAAATCGGAGTTAGGATAGTTAATATGTGTTCCATCGTGACTTGATTGACCGGTAGGTGTCCAATAACCGGAAACGCAAACTCCTTTAAGGTGTAAAGCCACTGATCTGCATGTTTTTTATTGGTCCATTCAAGCTGCTTCTTTTGAAGGCATTCCAAGCTAAATTCTCGGAAGGTTTTAATCCCACTCGGCTTTTCTGTCATATTTTTTAGCTTCACCTCTTTTCGTTGCGTAAGGGGGTTTGAGCCCTTATCTAACTCGTCGCGCGCTCTTTGGGCTTTGATTCTTGCTTCAGCAATCGTTACCCTAGGATAGGCGCCTAGGCTAATGTTGTGCTGCTTACCATTGCACGAAAAACGAAAAATCCAGTACTTAGTTAGATTTGCCTTAATCCATAAATGCAGACCTTTGACTAGGGCGTCCGTGTAACGACCAGGTGCCTTTAGGTTTTCAACGAATTTAAATGTCAAGTTTGTAGCCATATGATTCTCCATAAGTTAGTTACCAAGATGGGTTACCAAACTTCGCCCTTATAACGAGTTGGACCATCTTGGGCGAAAGCCTACGGATTTAGAGTCATTATGGAAATTCACCACTTATGACGCATACAGAAAGTCTATGACAAACAAGGGCTTAAGGATTGCAAATTAGTCTATTGCGGTATAACGAGCTCTAAACGCGTATGTCTACAGGTTAAGATCTCGTCTCCGCCAAGTCAATTGGTTATATAAAGGCATCTGGAATATAACACTTCTTTTGTCTAAAGGCATACACCCAACCTGTAAAGTCTTAGTAAGCAGATTTGACTCTTGTCGGTTAGCCCCATTTTTATATTTAATCAATCTTTAATTAGTCTAAATTCGTAGTTGCTGTTCCGACTTCTATAAAATCAAAATTATTAGATTTTTTACCAATTCTATTAGCTTGAAGGAATGCTTGAAAATGAAAAAAATAATTGCAGTTCTTCTTGCAGTTTCAATTATTACTACTGGATGCGCTAGCACACCTGCAAATCCAATTCCAATTGCCCAAGTTGGTGATGAAACTAAGCCATGCGATGCCATCATTAATGAAATGCAACAAATGATTACGGCACAAGATAAGGCCGCAGCCGATAGGGATAGGCAAATTGGTACAAATGCCGCTTTGGGTGTTACTGGAATATTTTTAATCGTACCCTGGTTTTTTATGGACTTGGGTGCAACTGCATCGGTTGAGCAAAAAGCGGCCGCAGCTCGATATCAACGATTGCAACAGATGGCTGTGGACAGGAAATGTACTGGTGTTCCTGTGATGAAACCAGATCCAAATACAACGGCTAATTCAGATACGTCTACTAATGAACCTAATTCGTCAGCTCCCCCTGCTCAATCCTCTAATGTGCAGGGAGCTTCTCAAAGTTTGACTACTCAAACAGCTCAACCAGCGGCGCCGTCAAAGAGCCCAATTCCAAGTAAAGATAACTTACCAAATCCTGCAAAAAGGTTAGAGGAGTTAAATGATCTTTTCAAGAAGGGTTTGATTACTCAGAAAGAGTATGACGCCAAAAAAGCAGAGATTCTCAAATCCCTCTAATCATAGGTCTTACGGGATGCCGATATGAGATATTACGTGATTTATGTCACGGACATATCTTTTACGTATTTCTTCATAAAGTGAAACTTAATCACCTTAGCAAACAGAGTCAGCCTGTTTAGCTCAGCCTAAG
>JACCDH010392670.1_pt1 | contig 10211 bp, 9 predicted proteins | sample 7442481 | NCBI WGS metagenome assembly JACCDH01 (sample SAMN15323433, study PRJNA562643) | freshwater metagenome | isolation source: river surface water | place: USA:Blue River Watershed | collected 2017-08-15
ACTCGGTGAAGAACGAAGTCACCCGCACCCTGATGACGATGCGCGTTCAGTCGGGCGAACAGCTGGAGCAGGCCGCCGAAGACCTGGAAGACCGCGCCGAGCGCATCGCCAACGTGACCTACACCGCCCCGACCGAAACCGGCGAGGTGGAGTCCATCACCGACCCGTCCACCGCCCAGGCCGCCGTGCCCCGCGTTGGCCGCAACGATCCCTGCCCCTGCGGCAGCGGGAAGAAGTACAAGCAGTGCCACGGGAGGCTCAGCTAAGCTGAGGCACGACCTGTCGCGGCGCCTGCCGCGACAGCCAGCGCCGGTAGCCCTCGAGCGGCTCTGCCAGTGTCCGGGGGTCTATCGGGAAGAGGGCGGCCAGCAGTTCGCCGTCGGCATCCAGCGCGAAGGTCGGCTGCACCGCGCCCGGCCCGTGCAGCGCCAGGGCGGCCTGCAACTCCGGGCAGATCATCTGGCGCCCTTCGCCGATCGCGACCAACGCGTCCTCCGGCAACCCCTGACGGCGACCGGCCTCGACCAGGGCTGGCAGGTCCGCCCGCGTGCGCAGTTGCAGCCAGCTGGCCCGGCCCTCGGCATCCAGGCCCAGCACGCCGAAGGGGTCGCCCAGCATCACGTATTCGACCCACTGCCGGTCCATGTAGCGGCGCATGGCCTTGCCTGCGCCCTCCAGCCGGAACAGCGCCATCTGCGCCGGGCGGATGGTGACCCGCCAGATCAGGTCATGCCGGTCATGGCAGCGGTCGGCCAGCAGGTCCAGGGCGTGTGCCAGCCGGTCGGCTGCGTCCGGCGCCTGCTTGGGGATGTACTGGTCGATCAGCCCGTGGTTGAACGCGTCGATGGCCAGCCGCAGGTCGACCTGCCCGGTCAGCAGCACCCGGGACGCATGCCAGGGCTTGAGCTGCGCGAACAGCTGCAACCCGTTGTGCCCCGGCATGGAGTGGTCCATCACGCCCACGTGCGTGAGCCCGTAGCGGCCCGGGTGGCGCGCCCAGTACCCCAGAAGCCGCGGGATCAGCGGCCGTCCCTGCTGCCACAGCTCCACCATCAGCTCCTGCAGGCTGCAGTCCTGCTCCCAGGCTTCCTGCTCCTCCCGCAGGAAGGCCAGGCAGGCCTGCGTGCGGTTGAACAGGCGGACGTGCCACTGCGGCGGCAGGACCGCGCCGAGCAGCCGGAGGTAGGCCTCGTCGTCGTCGAGGACGAACGCGCTGCCGGGGCGGCGGAAGAGGTGAAAGCTCATGAGATTCGTGGTGGCGAAGCCGCGCCGGCGGATGAACGGCATGGCGGCGGGCGACAGGTGGCGCGGCCCCAAAGCGGGCGCAATTTGTAATGCTATGGTGTCTATTTTGAGGGAGGACACAAAGCGCTCATGGGGGAACCTGTCAATTTCTATAGCGTGGGCCTCGACGGCATCCTGAGCGACTGGCTGGACACGCTGCGGGAGTTCGCGGTCGAGGCGATCGCGGTGCTCGGGCCCGACCCGCTGGGGGGGGTGGACGACCGGCAGGTCGTCTGCGTCCACCCGCCCATGGTGGCCGACGCCGCGCAGGCCCTGGCCGGCAGCACCGACTTCGGCGCCCACTGGCGCGATTCGGACGCGCCCCTGGTGGCCTGGCAGCACATCGCCCGCGGCGGCGCCCTGCACGACGGCGGCTGGCGCGGGCTGGCGCGGGCCCATGGCTTCCAGTCGATGGTACGGGTGGAGTTCCCGTTGCCGGCGCGCCGCTCCTTCGAGTGCTTCATGTTCAGCCCGCGGGAACTGGCCGACCGCGCCGAGGCGGCCCTGCTGGTCTGGTCGACCCTGAGCATCTGGCCGCTGGTGCGCCGCAGCCTGGGCGACGAGCGCGCGACCCTCAGCCCCCGAGAGCGCCAGTGCCTCACCCTGGCCTTCGACGGCCTCACCGCGCGGGAGAGCGCGATGCAGCTGTCGTGCACCGAACGCACGGTGAACTACCATCTCGCCAACGCGATGGCCAAGCTCAAGGTGGAGAACAAGCTGGCCGCGATCCAGCGCGCCTGCTGGATCGGCTCGCTCTGACCCCTGGGCCAGCGGCCGCGGGGCCGTGATCCATGAGGGGACCTGCATGTTTCTTGCCATCGATGTCGGCAATACCCGCCTGAAGTGGGCGCTCTATGCCCATGCGCGGCCGGGCGCCCAGCCGGAAGCTTTCGGGGCCGAGTTCCTCGAGAACATCGACAAGCTGGCCGACGGCCCCTGGCGGCAGCTGGCGGCGCCCACCCGCATGCTGGGCTGCAGCGTGGCCGCCGACGCGATCAAGCTGCGGGTACAGGAGCAGATGGAGGAGCTGTGGGACTTCGCGCCCCGCTGGGTGCATGCCTCGGCCGCCGAGGCGGGCCTGGTCAACGGCTATGACCATCCGACCCGGCTGGGCGCCGACCGCTGGGTGGCGATGGTGGGCGCCTGGCACCGCATGCACGCCGCCGGCGGCCCGCGGCCGCTGGTGGTGGTGATGGTGGGCACCGCGGTGACGGTCGAGGCCATCAGCCCCGACGGACGCTTCCTGGGCGGCTTCATCCTGCCGGGGCACGGCATCATGCTGCGCGCGCTGGAGTCCGGCACCGCCGGCCTGCATGTGCCCACCGGCGAGGTACGGCCCTTTCCCACCAACACCAGCGACGCGCTCACCAGCGGCGGCACCTATGCCATCGCGGGCGCGGTCGACCGGATGGTCCAGCACCAGCGCCAGCGCTTCGGCGCGGAGCCCGTCTGCTACATGACGGGTGGCGCGGGCTGGAAGATGGCGCCGTTCCTCACCATGCCCTTCGAGCTGGTGGACAGCCTGATCTTCGACGGCCTGCTGGAGATCGCGCGCGCCCGCGGACTGGACGCCGACACCCCCGCAGCCTGAGCCGGACGGGACGCGGGTGCCTAGGCCCCGAGCCCGTCGGCCGCTTGGCCCAGCGCCTCGCGCGCCTGGGCCAGCACCTGCCCGCGCCAGGCATCGGTGTCGGTGTAGAACGCCGCCTTCACCCGGGCGCGGATCGATGCCGCCAGCGCCTGCGGGGCGTCAGGATGCTGGTGCAGCCAGTGGTCGGCGCGCAGCGCGCCGGTGACTTCCAGGATCGGTTCGGTGCCGTATTCCAGCGCGATGCCGGTGTACTCGGCCTGCGGGCATTCCTCGTAGACCGAGGTCCACATGAGCCCGGTGAGGAAGGCCGAGGTCGACGAGCCGTCGTAGATGGAGGTGATGGGGGTGCGCCCGCCGCCGTCCCACCAGCGCCGGGCCCGTGCCACCGCCTCGGTATCGTCGCGCCCGGCGTAGATGCGCTCGCCCACGCCGCTGGGCCCCAGGCCGGTGTGAAGGTCAATCCAGGCCAGGCGGCGGGCCGCACCCCCATGCTGCCGCAGCACCCGGCGCCAGGTGCGGTGGCTCCAGGTCGGGGCCTTGCCGCCGAAGAACAGGCCGTCGTCGAAGGCGTACTGCCCCCGGCTGACCGCAGCCTGGTAGGCGGGCAGTCCCTCGCGCTCGATGAAGGCCGCCACCTGGGTCTCGTTGTCCGGCGTGGGCGGCCAGGTGGCCGGCAGCAGCAGCGGATGCAACTGGGCGTAGCCCTCGTTCACCGGCAGCGGCCGGGTGAAATCGACGAAGTTGCGATTGAGGTCGACGTTCTCGTGGGTGACGCGCCGCAAGTGCGAGAAGCCCCAGGGGTTCAGGGCATGCACGTACAGCACCGCCACGCCGCGGGTGCGGGCCCGCGCGCGCCAGTCGGCGTCCCGCAGCGCCGCCACCTGGACGCCGCTGCCGCAGAAACCCTCGGCGCCATGGCAGGCGCTGGTGACCAGGAGCAGCCGGCTGGCGTCGGCCGGCCCATCGCGGACGACATCCATCGCGAGGTCCTCGCCCTCGCGGCCCCGCAGCGGATGCAGGTGCGATTCCACCGCCAGCCCGGCATCGCGGGCTGCGTCGAGGAACTGGCGGCGCGCCTGCGCGTAGGTGTCGGCGAAGCAATCGCTGGCCGGCGTCGTGGCTGCGCCGCTCATGCGGGCTGGCGGGCGAACCAGGCCTCGGCCAGGCGGACCCAGTAGGTCGCGCCCAGAGGGATCAGGTCGTCGTTGAAGTCGTAGCTGGGGTTGTGCAGCGTGCAGGGGCCGGCGCCATGGCCCATCTCGCGGTGGGCGCCGTCGCCGTTGCCGATGAAGCAGTAGGCGCCCGGCTTGTCCTGCAGCATGAAGGCGAAATCCTCGGCGCCCATGGTGGGCTCCTGCGGCATGACCTGCGCCTCGCCGACGATGGAGGCCATGACCTCCCGCGCGAACCCGGCCTCCGCCGCCGAGTTGACGGTGGGCGGGTAGTTGCGCTCGAACTCGAACTCGCAGGTGGCATCGTGCGCGGCACACACATGCTCGGCGACCTGCTTCATGCGCCTCTCGATCAGGTCGAGCACCGGGAGCGTGAAGGTGCGCACCGTGCCTTGCAGCTCGCAGCTGTCGGGGACCACGTTGGTGGCTTCGCCGGCGTGGATCATGGTCACCGAGATCACGCCCGCATCCACCGGCTTCTTGTTGCGGGTGATGATGGTCTGGAAGGCCTGCACCATCTGGCAGGCGATGGGCACCGGGTCGATGCCGTTGTGGGGCAGGGCGGCGTGGCTGCCCTTGCCGCGGATGACGATGCGGAATTCGTTCGACGACGCCATCACCGGCCCCGGGCTCACCGCGAACTGCCCGACCGCCATGCCGGGCCAGTTGTGCATGCCGAAGACGGCGTCCATCGGGAACTTGTCGAACAGGCCGTCCTGCATCATCTCGCGGGCGCCGCCGCCGCCTTCCTCGGCCGGCTGGAAGATCAGGTAGACCGTGCCGTCGAAGTTGCGGTGCTTCGCGAGGTGCTGGGCCGCGGCCAGCAGCATGGCGGTGTGGCCGTCGTGGCCGCAGGCGTGCATCTTGCCGGTGTGGCGGCTGGCGTGGGCGAAGGTGTTGACCTCGTGCACAGGCAGGGCGTCCATGTCGGCGCGCAGGCCGATCGCGCGGGCGCTGCTGCCGTTGCGCAGAATGCCAACCACCCCTGTCTTGCCCAGCCCGCGGTGCACCGGGATGCCCCACTCCTCCAGCTTGGCGGCCACCACGTCGGCGGTGCGGTGCTCCTCGAAGCACAGCTCGGGGTGGGCATGCAGGTCCCGGCGGATGGAGGCGATGCCGGCGGCTTGGGTGACGATGGAGTCCAGGAGTTTCATGGGAGCCTCGGTACTGCGATCCGCCAGTCTAGCGGCGGACAGCGCAACGGTCACGGAGCCGGCAGAATGCGCCCATGACCGCCCGCGACACCGCTGCTGCACCCGCCCCCGCCCCCCTTGACCCCCGGGCCCTGGAACTGGCACAGGCCCTGGTGCAGATGAACACCGTGAGCGCCCACTCCAACCTGGCGCTCATTCATTTCGTGCGCGACGAGCTGGCCCGCCTGGGCGTGCGCTCGCGCCTGACCTACAACGACGACAAGACCAAGGCCAACCTCTTCGCCACGCTGGGCGAGGGCAAGCCGGCGGGTGTCATCTTGTCGGGCCACACCGACACCGTGCCCTGGGACGGGCAGGACTGGTCGCACGAGCCGCTGTCCGGGCGCGTGGCCGACGGCCGCCTGTGGGGCCGCGGCTCGGCCGACATGAAGGGGTTCATCGCGCTCGCAGTGGCCCATGCCGCGCGCTTCATGGACAGCCCCGCGCCCTTCGCGGTGCACCTGGCCCTGAGCTTCGACGAGGAGGTGGGCTGCCTGGGCGTGCGCGAGCTCATCGCCGACATGCGGGACGCGGGGGTGAAGCCGCTGGCCTGCATCGTGGGCGAGCCCACGCTGATGGTGCCGGCCATCGCCCACAAGGGCGTGTGGCGCTACCGCTGCTGCGTGCGCGGCAAGGAGGCGCACTCCTCGCTCACCCCGCAGTCGGTCAACGCGATCGAGATGGCCGCCCGCGTGGTCGGCAAGCTGCGGGACATGGCCGAGCGCTTCGAGCGCGAGGAACCGAGGTATCCGGGCTTCGACGTGCCGTTCTCCACGGCCAGCGTGGGCCAGTTCCATGGCGGCATCGCCGACAACGTGGTGCCGCGGGACGCCGAGTTCCGCTACGAGTTCCGTGACCTGCCCACCGCCGACGCCCGCGCGATGCAGGCCGAACTCGTGGCCCATGCGCGCGCGCTGGAGCCGGCGATGAAGCGGGTGGCGCCCGACGCGGGCTTCTCCTTCGAGACGATCTGTGAGGTGCCCAGCTTCCTCGGCTCGGCCGACGACCCGGTGACCCGGCTGGCCCAGCGCCTGGCCGGCGAGACGCGCGTCACCCAGGTGGCCTTCGGCACCGAGGCGGGCATGTTCAAGAACGCCGGCATTCCCACGGTCGTGTGCGGGCCCGGCAGCATCGAGCAGGCCCACCAGCCCGACGAGTACGTGACGCTGGAGCAGCTGGCGCGTTGCCAGGCCTTCCTCGCCGGGCTGGCGGCCAGCCGCGAGATCGGGTGAGGCCGATGGATGCCGTGACGCACCGAGGCCAAACCCAGGTCTCCCGGGAGACCCAGGTGCTGGGCGCGTGCCCGCACGATTGCCCCGACACCTGCGCGCTGGTCACCACCGTGCGCGATGGCGTGGCGGTGAAGGTGCAGGGCAATCCCCGCCATCCGATGACGGACGGGGTGCTGTGCGCCAAGGTCTCCCGCTACGCCGAGCGGACCCACCATCCCGACCGGGTGCTCACCCCGCTGCGCCGGGTGGGCCGCAAGGGCGAGGGGCGCTTCGAGCCGGTGTCGTGGGACGAGGCGCTGGACGACATCGCGGCCCGCCTGTCGGCCATCGCCGCGCGCGACCCGCAGGCCATCGTCCCCTACAGCTATGCCGGCACGATGGGGCTGGTGCAGGGCGAGGCGATGGCGGGGCGGTTCTTCCACCGGCTCGGGGCCTCGCTGCTCGATCGCACGATCTGCGCCTCGGCCGGCGCCGAAGCCCTCACGTACACCCTGGGCGGCAAGCTGGGCATGCGGGTGGAGGGCTTCGCGCAGGCCCGCCTGATCCTGATCTGGGGCAGCAACTCCATCGGCAGCAACCTGCATTTCTGGCGGCTGGCGCAGCAGGCCAAGCGCGATGGCGCGCGGCTGGTCTGCATCGACCCGCGTCGCACCGAGACCGCCGAGAAGTGCCACGAGCACCTGGCCATCCTGCCGGGGACCGATGCGGCGCTCGCCCTGGCGCTGATGCACGAGCTGGTTGTCAACGACTGGCTGGACCACGACTACATCGGCCGGCACACCCTGGGCTTCGACGCCCTGCGCGAGCGGGCGCTGCAGTGGCCGGCCGAGCGCGCCGCGCAGGTCTGCGGCATCGACGCCGCGGCCATCCGCCGGCTGGCGCGCGACTACGGCACCACCCGGCCGGCCGCCATCCGCGTGAACTACGGCATGCAGCGCACCCGCGGCGGCGGTAACGCGGTCCGAGCGGTGGCCTGCCTGCCCGCCCTGGTCGGCGCCTGGCGGTATCCGGGGGGCGGCCTGCTGCTGTCCAACTCGAGTCGCTTTCCCGTCCGGCGCGACGCCCTGCAGCGTCCCGACCTGCTGGCAGGCCGCCCGGTCCGCACGATCAACATGAGCACCATCGGCGATGACCTGCTGCGGCCGGCCTCGCCCGATTTCGGCCCGCGCATCGAGGCGCTGGTGGTCTACAACAGCAATCCGGTGGCGGTGGCGCCGCAGTCCTCCCGGGTGGTGCAGGGCTTCGCGCGGGAAGACCTGTTCACCGTCGTTCTGGAGCATTTCCTCACCGATACCGCCGACCACGCCGACTACGTGCTCCCGGCCACGACCCAGCTGGAGCACTGGGACATCCACCCGTCCTACGGCCACACCGACGTACTGCTCAATCGACCGGCAATCGCGCCGGTGGGCGAGTCCCTGCCGAACACGGAATTCTTCCGGCGCCTGGCGCGGCGCATGGGTTTCGCCGACGCCTGCTTCGACGACGACGACGAGACCCTGTGCCGTACCGCCTACGGTGACGCGGTCGACTTCGACCGCCTGCTGGCAGACGGCTTCGTACCGCTGCCGGTGCCGGAGGCGCCGTTCGCGGCCGGGGGTTTTCCCACGCCCTCGGGCCGCTGCGAGTTCTTCAGCGAGCGCCTGGCCCGCCAGGGGCTGGACGGCCTGCCCGACTGGCTGCCCAACCACGAACCCGCCGGAAGCGATCCGCGCCACCCGCTGGCGATGATCTCGCCGCCGGCGCGCAACTTCCTCAATTCCACCTTCGTCAACGTGACGAGCCTGCGGGACATCGAGGGCACGCCGCTGCTGGAGATCCATCCGCAGGATGCGGCCGCGCGCGGCATCGTCACCGGCCAGACGGTGCGGGTGTTCAACGACCGGGGCGCTTACCACTGCCGCGCCGAAGTCAGCGAGCGGGCCCGCCCGGGCGTGGTTCATGGCCTGGGCATCTGGTGGCGCAAGCTCGGGCCGCGCGGCACCAACGTCAACGAACTCACCAGCCAGAAGCTCACCGACATCGGCCGGGCGCCAGTGTTCTACGACTGCCTGGTGGAGGTGGAGGCGGCCTGATGCGTCGCGTTCCCCGACCGCGAAACCTTCCCTGATCCGGTTACATGCGTCGCCTTGTCGCCCTTGCCCTGGTCCTGGCGTCGGCGGCCCTGGCGGGCTGCAGCAGCGTCGGGTACTACTGGCAGTCCCTCGACGGCCACGTCCGGCTCATGGCAGCGGCCCGCCCGCTGAACGACTGGCTCGCCGACCCGGCCACCCCCGATCGCCTCAAGCAGCGCCTGCGACTGGCCGAGCGCATTCGCGACTTCGCCAGCCGGGAGCTGCTGCTGCCGGACAACCCCAGCTATCGCCGCTACGCCGACCTGCAACGGTCGGCGGCGGTGTGGAACGTGGTGGCCGCGCCTCCGCTGTCGCTCACCCTGCGCACATGGTGCTTTCCGGTGACCGGTTGCGTGGGCTACCGCGGCTGGTTCGACGAGGCGCAGGCGCGGGTCGAGGCGGAGGCCTTGCGCGCGCAGGGGCTGGAGGTGAGCGTCTACCCGGTGCCGGCCTATTCCACCCTGGGCTGGTCGAACTGGGTCGGTGGCGACCCTCTGCTGAACACCTTCATCCGGGACACCGAGGGCGAGCTGGCTCGCCTCATCTTCCACGAGCTGGCGCACCAGGTGGTCTATGCGCGGGACGACACCGCCTTCAACGAGTCCTTCGCCACTGCGGTCGAGCGCCTGGGCCTGGCGCGCTGGCTGGCGCGGGAGGGCGCGGAGCCGGCGCGGGCCGAGCACCTCCAGCTGCAGCAGCGGCGGGACCAGTTCCGGGCGCTGGCCCGCGCCACCCGCGCCCGGCTGGCTGCCTTGTACGGCGAGCAGGTGCTCCATCCCGATGCGGACGATACGGGCCGACGCCTGGCGCGCAAGCAGGCGATCCTGGTGGACTTCCATGCCGGCTATGCGCGGCTGCGTGCCTCATGGGGCCTGGACCCTGCCCGGTCGATCCCGCTGGACCGTTGGGTGGCCGAGGCCAACAATGCCTCCTTCGGCGCCCAGGCGGCCTATGACGACCTCGTGCCGGGTTTCGAGGCGCTGTTTGCGCGGGAAGGGGGGGACTGGCGGCGGTTCTATGATGCGGTGACCCAGCTGTCGCGACTGCCGCGACCCGAACGCCACCGCATCCTGCAGGACCTGTCCCATGCCCGACCTTCGCATCCATCGTGACCATGCCCTGGGCCTGGACCGGGCCCGCGAGATCGCCCGGGACTGGATGGCAGATGCGCAGGATCGCCTGGGGCTGGCCTGCCAGTGGGAGCCTGGGGAGCAGGCCGATTGCATCCGCTTCGAGCGTCCGGGCGTCAGTGGCGAACTGCGGGTGAGCGCGGGTCGGTTCGAACTCGAAGCGAAGCTGGGTTTCCTGCTCGGGGCCTTCCAGGGCCGGATCGAGCAGGAGATCGGACGGAACCTGGATGCTCTGCTTGGGGGGGAACAAGCGGCGCCCTGAGGCCGAGGATGGAACGCCCGGCATGGGGCGCAGGGTCAGGCCAGGCTGTCGGCCAGTTCGATGTAACGGCGCTCGGCCTCGTCGCGCGGCGTTCCCTGGAGGTCGGCCCAGGCCTGCCACTTGGCTCGGCCCACGAGGTCCGAGAACCCTGGCTTTGGGGCGGTCACGTCGCCCTCTGTCGCCTGCTTGTACAGGCCATAGAGCTTCAGGAGCGTGGCGTTGTCAGGCCGCTG
>JACCDH010069276.1_pt1 | contig 10209 bp, 13 predicted proteins | sample 7442481 | NCBI WGS metagenome assembly JACCDH01 (sample SAMN15323433, study PRJNA562643) | freshwater metagenome | isolation source: river surface water | place: USA:Blue River Watershed | collected 2017-08-15
AGAGTGTGTTGGTGCGCTTCAAGGGCAAGATGCAGCCCGGTGTCACCCTGCGCGATCTGGTCAACGCGATTCCGCTCTACGCCATCAAGGCGGGCCTGCTGACCGTCGAGAAGAAAGGCAAGAAGAACATCTTCTCTGGCCGCATCCTTGAAATCGAAGGTCTGCCCGACCTGAAGGTGGAGCAGGCGTTTGAGCTGTCCGACGCGTCGGCCGAGCGTTCAGCTGCTGGCTGCACTGTGCACCTGAACAAGGAACCGATCATCGAGTACGTCAACAGCAACATCACCATGATGAAGTGGATGATTGCCAATGGTTACTCCGATGCCCGTACCCTGGCCCGCCGCATTGCAGCCCAGGAAGCCTGGCTCAAGGATCCCCAGTTGCTCAAGGGCGATGCCGATGCGGACTACGCTGCCGTCATCGAAATCGATCTGGCCGACATCCATGAGCCTATCGTGGCCTGCCCGAACGACCCGGACGACGTGAAGACCTTGTCCGACGTGGCCGGTGCCAAGATCGATGAAGTGTTCATCGGCTCCTGCATGACCAACATCGGTCACTTCCGTGCCGCTTCCAAACTCATGGAAGGCAAACGCGACATCCCGGTCAAACTGTGGATTGCGCCACCGACCAAGATGGATGCCAAGCAACTCAGCGACGAAGGCCACTACGGTGTGTTGGGCGGTGCTGGTGCACGCATGGAAATGCCGGGCTGTAGTCTGTGTATGGGTAACCAGGCGCAGGTCAAAGAGGGCGCAACCGTGTTCTCCACCTCCACCCGCAACTTCCCCAACCGCTTGGGCAAAAACAGCAATGTGTACTTGGGTTCCGCCGAACTGGCTGCCATCTGCTCCAAGTTGGGCCGCATCCCCACCAAGGCCGAGTACCTGGCCGATATGGGTGTGCTGACAGCTGCCAGCGACAAGGTGTACCAGTACCTCAACTTTGACAAGATCGAGGACTACACCGAGTCCGCAGCGACGGTCAAAGCGTAAACGTCGTCATCTGCACGATGCAAGCCCCGCAGCAGATGCTGCGGGGCTTTTTTCATGGTGCACGGGATAATGGCACCCATGAGTTTTCTTTCCTCCATCCCCCTCTCGTGGCAGACCATCTTGTTGTTGGTTGCCAGCAATGTTTTTATGACATTCGCTTGGTATGGGCATTTGAAAAGTTTGGCGACAGCGCCTTGGTACACCGCTGCGCTGGTGAGTTGGGGCATTGCCTTGTTTGAGTACGCGCTGCAGGTTCCCGCCAACCGGATCGGCTTTCAGCAGGCCGGATTTTCGGTAGCCCAGCTCAAGATCATGCAGGAGGTTATTACCTTGCTGGTGTTCTTGCCGTTTGCCATGCTGTACCTCAAGCAGCCCTTCAAAATGGATTTCGTATGGGCGGGTTTGTGCATGGTAGGGGCGGTGTACTTTATTTTTCGGACGCCATGAAGGCGTCAGATACCGTCGGGTTACGGGCGGTTACACTCCGCGCAGCCCAAATTTAGTCACAAAACCGACATATTCATTCGTTAGGAGCCAGCCATGCTGTTTGGAAAGTTGTTGCCCCGTGAAGGCAATTTTTTTGAGATGTTCAACCAGCATGCGGACCGCATCGTCGAAGCGGCGCAGGCATTTTCGAAATTGGTCGCCAATTACAACGATTTGGACTTGCGTGCCAAATACAACCAAGAGGTTGACGATGCTGAGCGCGCTGCCGACCGTGTCACCCACGAGTGCAACAAAGCGATTCACATCACCTTTATCACTCCGATTGATCGCGAACAGATTCATTCCCTGATCAACACGATGGATGATGTGGCCGACTTGATCCAGGATTCGGCAGAGACCATGGCGCTGTACGACGTGCGCCACATGACGGAGGAGATTACCCGTCTGACGGACCTAAGCGTGAAGTGCTGCGAGCGCTTGCGTGATGCTGTCAAGTTGCTGGGCCACATCGCAGACCAGAGCACGGCTGAAGCCGCGTTGAAGACCTGTGAAGAAATTGACCGTTTGGAATCCGATGCGGACCGTGTCATGCGCACGGCCATGAGCAAATTGTTCCGTGAAGAGCCAGATGTGCGCGAGGTCATCAAGCTCAAGGCGATTTATGAATTGCTGGAGACCATCACCGACAAGTGCGAAGACGTGGCTAATGTGATCGAGGGCATCATCCTCGAAAACTCCTGATTTCGCGACAGGAACCATTATGGAAAACGTACAGGTTGCCCTGTGGGTGGTGGTGTTGCTGGTGGCGCTGGCGCTGCTATTTGACTTCATGAACGGATTTCACGACGCAGCCAACTCGATTGCTACGGTCGTCTCCACAGGCGTGCTCAAGCCGGGGCAGGCCGTGTTGTTTGCCGCCTTCTTCAACTTTATTGCCATCTTTGTGTTCCACCTCAGTGTGGCGGCCACCGTGGGCAAAGGCATTGTGCAGCCGGGCGTGGTGGATACCCATGTGGTGTTTGGCGCACTGGTGGGGGCGATTACCTGGAACGTGATTACCTGGTACTACGGTATTCCCAGCAGCTCTTCGCACGCCTTGATTGGCGGTATCGTCGGTGCTGTGATTGCGAAGGCCGGTGCAGGAGCACTGATTTCCAGCGGCATCATGAAAACGGTTGCCTTCATTTTCGTGTCGCCGTTGCTGGGCTTCACCCTGGGTTCGGTGATGATGGTCATTGTGGCTTGGGTGTTCCGCAGGTCGCGGCCCTCCCGGGTGGATAAATGGTTTCGCCGTTTGCAGCTGGTGTCTGCAGGCGCCTACAGCCTGGGCCACGGTGGTAACGATGCGCAAAAGACGATTGGCATCATTTGGATGATGTTGATTGCCACGGGGTACGTGGCGGCTTCTGACAGTGCTCCGCCCACCTGGACCATCGTGTCCTGTTATGCGGCTATTGGCGCTGGCACCATGTTTGGCGGATGGCGCATCGTGAAGACCATGGGCCAGAAAATCACCAAGCTCAAACCTGTGGGAGGATTTTGTGCTGAAACCGGTGGTGCCATCACCTTGTTTTTGGCGACGGCCTTGGGCATTCCAGTGTCGACGACCCATACCATCACTGGCGCCATTGTTGGCGTGGGGTCCACCCAACGCGCCAGCGCAGTGCGCTGGGGCGTGGCAGGCAACATCGTGTGGGCTTGGGTGCTGACGATCCCTGCGGCAGCCTTTGTTGCGGCTATCGCTTACTGGGTCAGCCTGCAGATTTTTTAAGGGGGCCGAATTGGGGCAGGCTGCTTGCCTGTTCCATTTGGTACTCAAAGTAGCGCTGGATGCTGAACGCCAGGCTGGCCATCAGCACTGTGGTGCCCAGCATCAAGGCGAGGCCTAAACCAATAACGGTGAGCCAGTTGCTACGCCCCTCCGCGCCATCTTCGGCGGACAAGGGATTGAATTTCCTGTTCCACTGTTGCTCAGACATCAACCCATAGACGATTGCGGTCAGTGCGCAGCCCGCCAGCGTGAAGCCGAGCAAGGGCATCAGCACCCAACTCCATTGGTCATCGACCCCGAAGGTGCGTGCCCTCCAGACCCCGTAACAACCCAACAAGGTAGGGATGGGGAGCAGCCGCGCCAGTGCGTCAAATCGCCCCAGCAGGTAGCGCCTGTGCAGGCCCAAAGCGCCCAGCAGCAAGGTCAGCCAAACTGCGATGGTCTTGTGCTTCATGCCCGAACATCCGCGGCGGGGGTGTTGTTGCCGGCCCCTATGAAGCGCTCCATGAGCACGACATCCAGCCAGCGTTCAAACTTCCAGCCGCATGCTGTCAGCACACCCACTTGCTCAAAGCCGCAGCTGCGGTGCACACCGATGGACCCTTGGTTGGCGGAATCACCAATTACCGCAATAAGTTTGCGTACGCCTGCACGTTCCGCTTGAGCCATCAACTCTTGCAGCAGCAAGCGGCCCAAGCCGCGGCCTGCCGCAGCGGGAGCCAGGTAAATCGAGTCTTCGGCTGAGAAACGGTACGCGGGACGGGGTTTGAACCAATTGCAGTAGGCAAAACCAAGGACTCCGGTGTCGTCTTCCAGTACCAGGTAGGGCAGCCCTTTGGCCAGCACATCCGAGCGTCGGCCTGCCATATCGGCCTCGGCGGGTGGCGTGATCTCGAAAGTCCCCGTGCCATGGAGTACGTGGTAGGCATAAATGGCCGTGATGGCGCTGACGTCGGCATCGGTGCTTGGGCGGATTTTTGTCATGAAGATGGAAAACGTTATAATGTCGGGCTATTCAGAGTGTCACTGGCCGGGTGGTCAGTTGCGTGTCTCAACTTTGAATTAAATGGCTGAATTACTCCAGTCACCCAAAGGATAAATCATGGTCGTCATTCGACTCGCCCGTGGCGGTGCAAAAGCTCGCCCATTTTTCAATATTGTTGTTGCTGACAAGCGCGCCCGTCGTGACGGCCGTTTCATCGAGCGCATCGGGTTCTACAACCCCATTGCTACGGCCAACGAAGAAAGCATCCGCATCGCGCAGGATCGCCTGACCTACTGGCAAGGCGTGGGTGCCCAAGCGTCTCCCACCGTGGAGCGCCTGATCAATCAAGCAGCTAAAAAAGCCGCTTAAGGTGAAGCTGGGGCGCGTGGTCTGTCCACGGGCTCCAGCGGTTTGTTCATACCATGTTGCCCGGTCTTGACGTTGCTGAATTGCCAGCTGACGCCATCGAAGTAGGCCGTATCTCGGATGCTTGGGGCATCAAGGGCTGGTTCAAAGTCTTGCCCTACAGCGCCGACCCCGAAGCGCTACTTTCTTCCAAACGCTGGTTTCTTTTGCCGACTGAAAAAGGTGCAAAAACCTTCGTCGGAACGGCAGCCTTGTCTATCAAGGAGGCCAAAGAACATTCAGACTCTGTTGTCGCCAGCGCCGAAGGCGTTTCAGACCGCAATGCTGCTGAAGCATTGCGTGGTGCACGCATTTTTGTTTCCCGTGCCAACTTTCCTGCCGCTGGGACTGACGAGTACTACTGGGTTGATCTCATAGGTCTGAGCGTGATCAATCGCCAGGATGAAATGCTGGGCATTGTGCGTGAGCTTCTATCCACTGGCCCTCAAACCGTCTTGGTATTGGAGTATGCGCAGGATGGCAAAACACAGGAGCGCATGATTCCCTTTGTTTCTGCATATGTGGATTCCGTGGATCTTGCGGCCAAGAACATCCGTGTGGACTGGCTTTCTGACTACTGAGTGGCGTGTGCATGCGTTTTGACGTTATCACGCTGTTTCCTGAACTGTTTGAGCCTTTTCTCAAAGTCGGCATTACGCGCCGTGCCTATGAGACTGGGCAGGTGCACGTACAGCTTACCAACCCCCGCGACTTTGCCACTGGTAACTACCGGCGGGTAGACGATCGCCCATTCGGTGGCGGTCCTGGCATGGTGATGATGGCCGAGCCCCTGGACAAGGCGGTGCAGGCCATACGCGCCAGCCGCCAGGATCAGGCGCCGGTGCTGTTGTTTTCTCCTATTGGTCAGCCCCTGGATCACAGTGCAGTGGCGCGTTGGTCGACTAGTGAGGGCGCCATTCTCGTGTGCGGCCGTTACGAGGGTATCGACCAACGTTTCATCGACCAGTATGTGGATGGGCAAATCAGCTTGGGTGACTTTGTGCTCTCGGGGGGGGAGCTCGCTGCAATGGCCATGCTGGATGCCATAGCGCGCTTGCAGCCTGGTGTGCTGACGGATGCAGATAGTCATCACCAGGACAGTTTCAATCCGGCCTTGGATGGATTGCTAGACTGCCCGCACTACACCCGGCCGGAAGCCTGGAATGGGCAGCCGGTGCCCGCTGTGCTGATGTCCGGCCACCACGAGCAAATTGAACGATGGCGGCGTGAACAGCGTCTCTTGCTGACTGCGCAACATCGTCCTGACTTGTTGGATACCGCGCGCTCGCAGGGTAGGCTGGGTAAATTTGATGAGCAGGTTTTGGCCGGAAAAGGCTAGCCTGCTATAATGTTGGGCTAACCGATCCTCTGCTCGGCCAGGCCACGCTTCATGGGAAGACGCTGGTTGGTACCAATTCCGGTGCCGGCGCTTGCAAGATCACGAAGGAAATCATGAACCTGATCCAAACTCTTGAGCAAGAAGAAATTGCTCGCCTGGGTAAAACCATCCCCGAATTCGCTCCCGGTGACACTGTGGTTGTGAGTGTGAATGTGGTGGAAGGTAACCGTAAACGTGTACAGGCTTACGAAGGCGTGGTGATTGCCAAGCGTAATCGCGGCCTGAACAGCGGCTTCATCGTGCGCAAGATCTCCAGCGGCGAAGGCGTGGAACGTACTTTCCAAACCTACAGCCCCCTGATCGCCAGCATCGAAGTCAAGCGTCGCGGTGATGTGCGTCGTGCCAAGCTGTACTACCTGCGTGACCGCAGCGGCAAGTCGGCCCGTATCAAGGAAAAGCTGCCAGCGAAGAAGACTGCTGCGTAATCCAACGCGCTGTTCTTCCCGCAAAAGCCGCCTCAGCATCTGCCTGTGGCGGCTTTTTTCATGGCCCTGCTTGATGTCTTGTTTTGGAGTGGCACTGAGTGAGCAATCCGCCCTTGTTTGATCCGCGTACGGTTCCGGTGGCCGGGCGTGATGCGCATTTGCCTGTGGTGCCCTCAGCGGCCTTGCAGGCCAGTGCCCTACGCCGGCGTTTTGCCGCACCTCCAGACTGGTCCCCTGAGCTGCGTACCGAGCCATCCTTTTCAAGCCGCACACCATCGCCAGCTTCGGTACTCGTGCCCTTGGTGATGCGCGAGACCCTGACGGTCCTGCTAACGCACCGAACCAGTCATTTGTCTAGCCATTCGGGGCAGGTCGCTTTCCCCGGTGGCAAAGTGGACCCGGAGGATGCTGATGCAGTGGCCACGGCACTGCGCGAGGCGCGGGAGGAGATCGGATTGGAGTCCCGGCATATAGAGGTATTGGGAACCCTGCCTACGTACACCACGGGCAGTGCGTTTGTGGTGACCCCCGTGGTGGCGCTGGTTAATGACGCGATGGTGATTGATGCCAATCCGCACGAAGTGGCCCAAGTGTTTGAAGTGCCCTTGCCATTCCTCATGAACCCGGCTAACCACCAGCGTCACCAAGTGCAATGGGAGGGGCGGGTGCGTGAATGGTTGTCCATGCCGTACCACGACGGGCAGATGGAGCACTTTATTTGGGGCGCGACAGCAGGCATGCTGCGTAATCTTTACCGATTCCTACAAGCGCACTGATTATGATTGCCGCATGAGTTTCATCGCCATTCTGTTCGCCCTGCTGTTGGAGCAGGCCAAGCCATTGCCGCAGATCAATCCGGTGCACAACGTGGTGCGGAATTGGGTGCGTTGGGTCATGCGCAACTTCGACGCTGGCAAGCCCCAGCATGGCTGGCTGGCGTGGTCTTTGGCGGTGCTGGGCCCGTCGTTGGCGGTGCTGGCAGTGCATTGGCTGCTGGTCTGGCAGCTCGGTTGGGCCTTGGCCGTGGTATGGAACGTGGCCATCCTGTACGCCACCTTGGGCTTTCGCCAGTTCAGCCACCATTTCACCTTGGTGCGTGATGCCTTGCATGCGGGTGACGAAGCTGCGGCCCGAGAGGCGCTGGCGCAGTGGATGCGTATCGACACCAGCGCCTTGCCGCGCAGTGAGATGGTGCGCCATGTGATTGAGCACTCCGTGCTCAGTGCCCACCGCCATGTGTTTGGCGTGTTTGCCTGGTACTCCTTGTTGACTGCCGTGGGCCTGGGGCCTGCAGGCGCCGTGTTTTACCGGGTGAGTGAGTATGTAGCCGTGTTTGCCAAGCGCACGCCGCGCCCTGAGGCCGCGCCTGTGAGCGATGCGGTGCGAAGCCAGGCGCAGCGGGCGTGGGCTTTGATTGATTGGTTGCCTGCACGCGTGACTGCGTTGAGTTTTGCCTTTGTCGGCAGCTTTGAAGAGGCGGTGGACAGCTGGCGCCGCCATGAGGCGGTTCACCCACTGGACAACGATGGTGTGGTGTTGGCCGCAACGGCCGGTGCTGTGAATGTGCGCCTCGGAGAGAACGACCCTGCTGCCAGTGGCTTGGTGCCGGAGCTCGCCCATTTGCGTGCCGTGGTGGGCCTGGTCTGGCGCACCGTGGTCATGTGGATGGTGTTCCTGGCGCTGCTTTCACTGGCCCGCTTGATCGGCTGAAGAAGCGACCCTACAGAAAACTACGGCCTCAGTAGCGGGTCTGCGACAGTTCGGCAAACAGGTCGTTATAAATTTTGTAGCGGTTCGCGCTGATTCCATGCGGGACGGCGCCTTCTTTGACCTTGTTAATCACGCCACAGCCTGGCTCGTGCAGGTGGCTGCAGTTGTAGAACTTGCATGCCTGCGCATGGGCCTTGATATCGGGCATCAGGCTGGCGAGGTGCATGGGTTCGATGTGGTTAAGGCCAAATTCCTGAAAGCCTGGTGAGTCGATCACGGCCGTGGTTCGGGCAGCATCCACCCAGTACAGGTTGGTGCTGGTGGTGGTGTGTTTGCCGGAGTTCAGCGCGGTGGAAATCTCGTTGGTCAGCACCTGGGCGTTGGGGATCAAGCGATTGATTAATGTGCTTTTGCCCGAGCCCGACGGCCCCAGCACCAGGGTCGTCTTGCCCTGCATCAAGGGCATCAGTGCGTCGAGTTCCGTGGCACGGATGTCGTCGGCTTTGGGCTTGAGGGCGAGCGGAACCACTTGGTAGCCCATCTCGCGGTAGACGCCCATGCGCTCCCAGGCGCGGCCAAAGGGCTCGGCCAAATCACTCTTGTTGAGCGCGATGATGGGACGGATCTTCTCGGCCTCGGCGGCAATCAGCGCCCGGCAGAGTTGGCTCTCGGAAAACTCGGGTTCGGCCGCGATCAGAATCAACACTTGGTCCAGGTTGGCCGCAAACGACTTGGTACGGATTTCGTCCTGCCGGTAAAACAGGTTGCGACGGGGAAGTACCTTCTCGATCGTGCCCTCATCCTGTGTGGCCTGCCACAGCACCTGGTCACCCACTACGGTCTGGCTCTTCTTGCCACGCGGGTGGCAAATCAGGCGGCGGCCATCGGGCGTTTCCACCCACACGTGGCGGCCGTGGCCGGCAACGACGATTCCCGGTTCCAGTGAGGGCGCGCTCAAAGTGGGGCCTGGGCGGTGAGCAGCGCGTCGACCAGCGCGGCGCATTCAAAATCAGAGCGCGATACGCCCTGTACATCGTGCGTGTTGAAGCGCACAGAGCAGCTGCCGTAGCCCACCAACATTTCCGGGTGATGATCTTGCTGTTCTGCGATAAAAGCGACGGCGTTCACAAACGCCATGGTTTTCAAGAAGTTGTCGAAGCGGTAGGTCTTTTCGATGGCCACATCAGCGCCATCACCATGCAGTTTCCAGCCCTCCACTTTGGCCAGACTTGCTATGATTTGTGTAGCTGTTAGCGCAGTACTGGTGCGGGCTGGAGGCACTTTTTTCTCTAAATTTTGCGTCATGTCAGGTTCCTGCCGCAACGGTGCCCATGCGGCCCAGGCGTTCGGACGCCGGCGGGTGCGAGTAGTAAAACTTGACGTACACCGGGTCTGGCGTGAGTGTGGAGGCGTTGTCCTTGTAGAGCTTGAGCAGGGCGGACGACAGGTCGGCGCCGCTGGTGTGGGCGACAGCGTAGGCGTCGGCCTCGAACTCGTGTTTGCGCGATAGCTGGGCAAACACCGGGCCGACAAAACTGCCCAACAAGGGCAGCACCATCATGAATAGCAGCAGCGCCAGCGCGTCATTGGCGCCTGTCATGCTGGGCATCACGCCCAGACCAGTGTAGAACCATACCTGCTGGCTCACCCAGCCCAGCAGCGCAAAGCCCAGCAGGCTCAGGCCGAAGAGCGAGACCATGCGTTTGACGATGTGCTTGTGTTTGAAGTGCCCCAGCTCGTGCGCCAGGACCGCGTCCACCTCGGCCGGGCTTAGCTGGGCCAGCAGGGTGTCGTAAAACACCACACGCTTGGAGGCGCCAAAACCGGTGAAGTAGGCATTGGCATGTGCACTGCGCTTGCTGCCGTCCATCACATAGAAGCCTTTGGACGTGAAACCGCAGCGCGCCATGAGGGCAGACACACGGTCTTTGAGCGCTGCATCGTCCAGCGGCTTGAACTGGTTGAACAAAGGGGCGATCAAGGTGGGGTAAACCAGCAGCATGAGCAGGTTAAAACCCATCCACACGCCCCAGGTCCAGACCCACCAGTAGGCACCGGTGGCCCCCATCATC
>JACCDH011759294.1_pt1 | contig 10208 bp, 3 predicted proteins | sample 7442481 | NCBI WGS metagenome assembly JACCDH01 (sample SAMN15323433, study PRJNA562643) | freshwater metagenome | isolation source: river surface water | place: USA:Blue River Watershed | collected 2017-08-15
GAGGAATATCCTGAGCTAACTGCCGATGAACGAGAGGGTCTGTATAAGGCTCTAGTGAAGTTTAATGATGCTAAGGTTTTGAATACAAAACAACAGATACAATATGAGGAGGGGAAGATTGTAGGGATTCGGGGACTTAAAGTCATTCGTGGAGACAGTGGAACTGTATTTAAGATAGATGCATCCCGCCCTACCAAACGCAAGGGACATAAGGAGGATTCCGAGGTGGGGGAAAAAATTGAAGGATTAACCAAGGAGTGAATGGGGGATCGTGGCCTCTTTCGTTCTTTCCTTAGTTTCTTTCCCTTCCTTTCCTTTCCGTACTTTCCTTTCTATTCCAAAATGTCCCAAGTTTCCAACACATCCATTGCCTTCCTCGCAGGTCTCCTGCTGAAGATGCATGAAAAGCAGTCCTGGACTGCAGAGGAGCTGTCTTCTCTGCAGTCCATGGTGATTACCGAGAAGGCACCTGAGGTTGCACCTGCGGCGCCTGAGGTGACTGAGGCGGCGCCTGAGGTCACGCCTGAGGTGGCTGAGAAGCCACCAGCACCTGAGCCAGAGGCTCCCAAGCACGAGGCACCTAAGAAGGTAAAGAAGGTGAAGAAGGTTGCAAGTGAGGAGAGTATTGCTCCTGCGCCTGCACCTGTTGCTAAGCCAGAGCCCACTGAGGTGATTCCTGCAGCACCCAAGGAGCCTGAGGTGATTCCTGTAGCAGCTGCACCAGAGCTCGTAATTAGTCCCACGCATTGCCTTGCTCGTATGGTGCAGAAGACCAAGGTTATCCCAGGCACAGAGGCGAATAAGGTCTATGAGGCCAAGCAGTGCATTCGCAAGCGTGCCAAGGGCGAGCTACTCTGCCCCAAGTGTGAAGAGTTCTACACGGCCTACAAGGAGAAGTCCAAGGGTAAGGCCAACTGGGAGGGCTTCATCAATGAGAAGCCTCTGGACAACCTGCACATTGTAGGGTCCAAGTGGTTCCAGGAGAATTATCCCGCTGGATTGCCAACTGGCATGCCTTCTGTGGCGACTCCTGCATTCCCCACATCTGCCCCTAGTGATCCTGAGAAGGAGACGATTCTGGCCGAGAATGCACCAATTGTGGAGGTGAGCTGGACCCGCATCAAGATTGGCGGCATTCACTACATCTACAACTCTGCTGACCGTCGCACTTACCGCGCGGATATCAGCAAGGAGGGTGAGGATCAGATCATTTGGGACTCCTATTGCGGCAAGTACATCAATGGGAAGATTGATAGCTATGCCCCAGAGAGCGAGGATGTACCTGAGGAGAACTAAACCTGCCCTAAACTCCCAACAGTCCCAACATACCCCTAAAATCCCCTGACCCCCTAACTATAAAACACTAAACACACTAAAAACCAAAGACACCCAAGGTGTTTTTGGTTTTTTGTCCATTTGTGCCCAAAAAATTGACATACCTTTGTCGTCTATGTTGGCATCTTTGTGCAAATATATCCTTTCCTTTCCGCATATTCTTGAAATGGGCACTCGTTCACGCATTCTTCTTCGTCGTACTTCCAAGGCACCTATTTATCTCTGGATGCACTGGGACGGGTATTTCAGTGGCCAGGGTGACGAGATTTGTATCCAGCTTGCCCGTCTTCTTTCCAAATATTCCCATATTTCCCTACAGGCCAAGATTGATGAGCTTGCCATTGAGGAGCTCGCCGATGACGAGTCCCAAAACTTCTCCGCCGAGTTTCTGGAGGACTTTGTGGAGGGACAAACTTCCTACAAAAGCGATTCCTGTGATGATGTAGAATACGAGTACATTGTTGATTCCAAGGCCGGTGTGCTTCTGGCAAAACACTATGGTCATTGCTATGTTGTTCACTTTGCTTCCATTCAGAATGGATACAAAGTGAGTGAACTGGATGAGTTAGATCAGTATTTGAATGAATATTAATGTTTATAGCGTCTAGTAAATTGTTTTTGAGTGACGAGCCGTGGTGTACCACGGCACTTGAACTTTTTCAGGGTCCGTCCGTGGCTCTGCAGCACAGATTTTACGCATATCGCAATGGCCCGTCCCTCTTCCTTGGTTTTTAGTCGGGATTGGACCGACTTAATGCAGCTACAGAATGTATTGGCTTTCGTTCTGCGTGTCTTAGGCATTCGTTCTACTATTCCGATCGGAAAAACCCTCACAAACAGATAGAAGGATGAGTACCAGAAACAATCTGGAATTGGAGAATCTCTTCATCCGCAACCTTAATTTTAAGGATGTGGGGGGGTTTCCGATTCCACCCAATAAAATCCTATTTTCGCGCGGGGATGGCGGTACATACTGGGCAGATTTACCACTCCCCTGTCTTTCCTCCGTCCTTCGTGCTTTTAACGAGGTTCGTGCCGGTTCCAATATTACCTTAACCACCTCCAATTCCTACAATCGTCTATGGTTTGAACCCGGTGCAGGCATTGACTTCTATAAACTCAATGAAGGCGGTCAAGATAAAATCTACATTTACGCCATTGCACCGGATGCAATACAGGTGGTCGGCGGGGATACCCTGAATTTCGTGGACATTCCCACCACTCCTGAGGGTCGCACACTCAAATACGCCGCAATCGGGGACATATCCATTTCAGTTTCCACTGATACCGTATTTTTCCAGACACAATTCAATTCTTCCTACACACTCCTTGAATCCACACTCAGTACCGTGATAGCACTCCAAGATCAACAGGAACTCGTGATTCAACAACAATCCACGCTCACCTCACAACTCCAGTCCACTATTAATAATGTGGATATCCTCCTTACTTCTACAGGCACGGCCGCACTTCAATCTACAATTAGCGATGTGGATACCACCGTGCAGTATATCTCCACTTTCCTGTTTCGCGACAACTTTCAATTTGTAAATACAAGTACAAACGAGTATATTTTGCGTGTGAGTTCACTGGAAACCCATAACTTCCGTTCCGATGAATACAATGTAGGAAGCAATACTCTTACCGACACATCCTTGACACCCATTGGTGGCCGTAATTTTGATGTAATTACCAACAATGGTGTAGTGAGTACACTCACCAATTACTTTTTTGTATCAGATAACTTCTCAGAGCAGCAGTACACTGTGAAGAAGGAGAAGCTGTATTCCATTTCTACGGTGGGTCCCGTGGTATACACGACATATGGTGCAAATGTGGAGACGGGCTGGGTTCCCAACATCTCTACCCTCGGTGATCCCTATGCCCCCTCACTCCGTGACCAATTCTACCCCATTTTGCAACAAATGCAGATTTGGGAACAACTCTCCACCTCATCCGGAAATACAACCCTTAATTACCTCCTGAAAAATACGGGTCGGTTTGACACCATTTGCGCCCCTGCAACCCTCACAATCAACACCTCATCCCTCTATGTGAGTTCTATTCGGTCCGATATGTCATATAGCACGGGATACCTGACCTACAATCCCTCTACAAATGAGATTACCTATGCACCCATTGGTTCGGTGGGACAGGGTGCTACAGGTGCAACGGGTCCCACGGGCTATATGGGTATGGATGGTCCTACAGGTCCCACCGGCCAAGGCGCCACGGGTCCTACAGGTATTCCTGGTGAGGCGACAAATACAGGTGCTACAGGTCCCGCCGGTGATCGCTACAACACTCAGACCACTTTTGACCAATCCTTGGATCCCACATCTGAGCCTGTAACCATTTTCATTGAACCCAATCTCGCCTATATTGAGGGAAATGCCGTGCTCGTCATTGAGGCCGCGGATCCCACCAATTATTTCACAGGTCGTGTGGCTGCCTACAATCGCGTGACGGGTCAGCTCACAATTACGAGCATTGATACAATTGTTGGGAGTTTTGGTGCAACTACAGAATACAATGTAAACTTGAACGGTATTTCGGGACCTACAGGTCCCACAGGCTGGACTGGTCCCACGGGATTCGGTGACCGCTATGCTACTTACACAACTTCGGCTGTGCTCCTGGATCCCTACACTCCTCCTCTAACCTTCACGGTGGCCGCGGATCTCGCCTATATTGGGGGAAATCGCGTAGTTGTGGTAAATGCCACGGATAGCGGGAATTCCTTCCAGGCCTATGTGACTGCCTACAATTCCAACACGGGTTCCATGACTGTTGCGAGCCCCGTAAATATTCAGGGCGTCTTTACATCCGCGGCAATATATAATGTAAATCTGGATGGAACTGTTGGGGCGACCGGATATACAGGGTATACGGGTCCTACCGGCTGGACAGGTGCCACAGGTGTAACGGGTCCCACAGGTCCTACGGGTCGCACAGGTGCTACGGGTGCCACGGGTCCTACAGGTTCCATAGTCTATACATCATTCTATCCATATACTGCAGGTGTTGGCACTGTAGCATATGGCAGCAATGATGTCGTGATTTTTACGCAGAATTCCGTGGCATCCCCTGGATTTTTTACGAATCAGGTCATTCCTGCTGGAACCGGATTCTCCTTTACCTTCACGATCCCTGCGTTTTCCTTCTCACAAATCTATGCGGCCCTTCGGTCTACCCCCGCTTCCTACACATCCCTCCTCATCATGCAGCGCGCCACAGCCTCCACTGGCACGCTTTACTGGTATGGTGGATCTACATCCGTTGGATCCTATGCTGTGGGAGATACAATTACCATAACGCATAGTGGTCTGGCGGGGACAAATCTATATTTATTGAAAAATGGTACACAAATTGCCACGGATTCCGTGGCTCTGGCCAATTATTATTATGAGATCTGGTTCAATGCGGTAATTGCAGGATATCCCCAAACGGTAACTTTTACGAATCTGCGGTTGTCCTCAGGTGCTGTAGGTGCTACGGGTGCCACAGGTCCCACTGGAGCTACGGGACCCACCGGTATTGCCGGTGCAGCGGGAGATCGCTATCGTTCGGTAGCATCCACGGGTGCCGTAGATCCCTCAGGTGGGGTCGTGGATCTCGTGATTGCACCTGATTTGGCATATATTGCGGGAAATTCTATTTTAGTGGTGGATTCGGCGGATTACGCGAACCGTTTTACGGGTCTCGTAAGTTCCTACAATGCAGCAACGGGAGATGTGAGAATCGTGGAACCTGCTGCTGTTTACGGATCCTTCGGCGCAAGCACAATATACAATGTCAATTTAACGGGTATTCCTGGTGCAACTGGACCCACTGGAACTGGAAGTGGTAGTGGCACAGGCGGCACAGGATATACAGGTCCTACAGGACCTGGAAATGCGATCTATGATGATGCCTGGATTCAGCGGTATTTCATTGATCCTCCGCCCTATGTTGTGATGGAATCCACGACCACAACTTCCACAGAAATCTTTGTGCCATGGATATATCCTACACAGATTCCCATTGGTTTGACGGATTACCGCGTTCCCCACATCCAAACCTTTTCCGCCTTTTTCAATGCTCAGCTTTCCACAATAGGTCCCGTGCAATCCACGCTAGTTACAGGCATTAGCACAAATTATGTGAATTACTACAATAGCACAGCCTATGTTACAGGATTCGTACTTTCTAAGATTGCCTCCACAAGTGGAATTCAGACACGACTTTTCCCAGGTGAATCCACGCCACGCACCACTTATGTATATTATAATCCTCTATTGGCGGATTTGTTGGCCGATTCTTCAACCAATAAGGTGAGTGTATGGTATGCAAACGCAAATCCGCAAAGCAATGTGGCCTCTACATTTTATGTGCCGTATGTGTCGGCGGGACCTCCCTCGGCCCCCCAGAACTTGAGCGGATCTGCCATCACTTCCAACAGTCTCACCTTTGCGTATACGCAGCCGGCGCAAATTGATACCACGGATCCAACAACAACGGCAAGTATTGCGGATTATCGTGTTGCATATGTAACATCTGCATCTACGCGCCGGTATGGTACACCGGTCTATGCCTCTACGCTGGGTATAAGCCGTGGAACGGCGCTGAACTGGGCTGCAAGTGGCCTGAATCCCGACACAGTCCATGAATTCCGTGCGGAGGCGAAGAATACTGTATTTAGCGGATATGGTGCAACGGCTTCCACCTATTTGAGCACAACTGCCCTGGCTCAATCGGCTGTGCTGAGTGGAAACTTATCATTCCCTGCACGATACTATACAAATGGCACAATCAAAAATATCAAAACGGGGGCAACTACAACAACCCTTGTAAATGTATCCACAAATTGGCAAAGCGATCCATTCCGTTCCCCCATCCATACTACAGCGACCCGCGGCTCCACGAGCGGGACCTTGGCCACTATGCTCATAGCCCTGTCAGGTGCTCTGAATGTCACGGGTCCCACAATTTCCTACAATGGGTTCCCCGCCTCTTCGCCCCTACCTATCACTGTAAATGCACTGAATATTAGCACACTAGTCTATGATAAGTATTCTACACCCACGGCGTGGACCGGATTTTACCTGGATTCCATGAACAGGGCACAAATCAATTCCAATCATTTCGTGCCTTCCTCGGCCACCTACACCCTTACAGCCTCCCAGTCCATCGCCAACGTGGGTTCGGCCACATTTTCATACCAATTTGATCCCATATTAACTGCAGGACCAGGTGTGTCGCTGCTTTCTACGAACTTGTTATCCAACGCCTGGACGAATGTTACGGGTGTCAAGGTCATTTATGGAACACCCACATACGGTGTATCCTCCGTGACGAGCAATTTGGGTCTGAACTTTTACCGCTCACCTTGGCTCACTACCTCCATTGTCGCCGGCTCTGTAACGACGACCAATAACCAGACTGATTTTACCTATGCAACTGCTGGATATAATTCCGTTACAGGTCAGCTCTCTAACTCAGTTACTGCAGCGGTGCCTGTGACCTCGGCATCCTTGGCAGCAGCCTATGCATCTACGATTATCGCGACAGCCGTGGCCAATAATGCACTTACGGCCTCTGCCACGGCGACCGCGAATCCGATTGTGGGGATTGTGGATGGGCCCTCTGCGACCTTGGTGCTCTCCACAATACCGGCAACACCATCGGCGTTAGCGAGTGCTGTTGCAACTGTAGGTGCGCGTGTATATACCGGTATTGCACAGGGGGGATCATCCAATCCCTATGTCCCGCCTTTCCTGTACACTGGTGGTTCCTACAGCAGTGCCCAATATGCCACAATTCCCTACAATCATGCATGGGATCTCACGAATTCCACTATTAGTGGAATTACACCGGATACAACTGAGGAACTCCAGATTTTCAACGGCAAGCATTATACACGCGGATCCACCGTGAGTGGGTATTATGATTACCGCCCATTTTATTACACGCAGACGGCCCTAAATACCGTGAATTATTCTGGTATTGCGGCGAGCGGATATCGTTACGCAACATATTGTTGGAGTGTGACGGCACTCGGCGGTATTACCCAGTATTCGGCCTTGACATTCACTCTATTTTCCACAAGCCCTACACCAGCTATAGTGACAAATTCGGCGTATGTGGGAGGTCAGAAGATGCTCCTGTATTACCGATTTGAGGATTCGGCATCGCCGGTGCCGACTACGGCGGATTCCTTGTCATCTATCTGGTTGGATGCAAATACCCAGGGTGCTACGGTAACATCCGGTAATTTCTTCAATCCCACTGATAACTCGGCTACTCGGCCAGGATTGATTCTGGATCCTGTAAATAGCGGTGGAAACACGACATTTACGGTGGCGGTGCCGAAACCATTCCAGGCGGGTGTTGGAACAGTATATGTGTATTTACGCGTTGGTCTGCCCATGTCGGTGAATTTCTCGTATTCCTATGTGTCGGCAACGCTAACAGCGGCGTAATTTCATTTGATTTTTGCTTTCAACATATTCTTTTAGCAAAAGCTTATGTTGTTATGAAAATGTATTCGTAAGACCGGTAATGGATATAACCACGGCAAACAGTAGAATGGCGACGGGCACGCAACAGACGGAGCTCTTATTTAAGAAGTATCTTGGTGTCGCGGATGCGCAACCAGGATTGGCCTTCTATCAAGAGGGCCTTGGTAGTTCCCGACCCCGTATTATTCCATCACAGCAGTTGTTGCAAGAGCCCATACCCGCTGTGGCACCCGTAGATCTAACACAAGATTTGTCATTTACCCATGGTCGTCGCTACACTTCGGCATCCTATCCACATATTGTAAAATATGAGAATGTAACTCTGCGGGCACTAAAACCTGGATTTTCCTATTATTATTCCGAGGCGACCCAGGCCACCATTGAGCTCAACATTCTTACCAATGCAATTCCCTTTAATTTTGATCCTTATGGATCTTACAATATTGTAGTATATGATTCTACGGGAACTGTAATTCCACCAGGCAGTCAGAACTATCCGTGGATTTTTGATCCAGATGTTGGATATTTGACCTTTTTTGGAACGACCCCACTTTCCGCCGCACCTACAGTCAGCTTCTGGCGCTATGAAGGTCGTTTTGGATTTACGGGACTCACGGGTTTGGGTGGGACAGGTGCTACAGGTGCTACAGGATTTGGTGCAACGGGTCCTACAGGTGTTGCCGGTCCAACCGGTGCAGATGGTGCGACGGGTGCAACCGGATTTGGTGCCACGGGTCCCACTGGTTCCCAGGGCCCCCCTGGTCAATCCGCATCCTACTACGAATACCAAATCAATACCTCTGCTACGAGTGGTGATCCTGGTGCTGGTTATTTGCTTTATAACAATGCCAGCCAAACCAGTGCTACCCAGATTAATATTGATCATCTTACTGGAACAAATGTGGATATTGATATATTTCTGGAATTACTGAAACCAGGTGATACATTTATTATTCAGGATGCGCTGAATTCCAGCAACAATCAGGTATGGCAAGTTACTTCTGCAGAAACCGTAATTCCCAACAATTATGTTGAAATTCCATGCACACTGGTATCTTCAAATGGTACGGGTTCCTCGGGATTTGCCAATGATTTGCCCGTAATTGTTGTGCTGATAAGCTCAGGTCAAACAGGAGCTACTGGATCTGTTGGTGCTACGGGTTCTACGGGAGCGACTGGGTCTACAGGAGCGACTGGTGCAACAGGTGCTACAGGCGCCACAGGGGCTACAGGCGCCACAGGCGCCACAGGAGCAACAGGATCTACGGGTCCTACTGGACAATTTGGTGTAGGAACGAGTGTCTTCACACCTGTAAGTGGTACTGCTAAACAATTGGATTCCTCCTCTTTCTTTTTCCCAACAGGTGCCGTATTTCAGGAAATTGATTCAGTGCACGGATACGGTGTTACGAATCAGGGATTTTATGCGCAATTCGTGGCTCCCAACATTGGTGTCGGTATGTTTGGTTCCAACGGATTCTATTTCAATTTATACAATAACGGGAATGATTATTTTGCGATTCAGCTACAAAGTTCCAATGTGGTTATTAATGGATTTACAAATGCCACACCAATTACGGGTGTAACTGTGCCATATACTACAGGTGATGTATTTTCAGTATTTTTCAATGGTGAAACTATTTATGCATACCAGAATGGTACGCTGCGTGTTTCAGCACAGTTCCGATATGCTGGTTATATCCTGAAAATGTACACAAATAATATTGCCATACCGGATTTAACTATAATAGATGTATTATATTATGCAACAAGCATTATTGGTGCCACGGGTACGACAGGAGCAACAGGAGCTACTGGTGCTGAGGGAGCTACAGGTGCAACAGGCCCTACAGGATATGTGGGTGTAGATGGTGCTACAGGAGCAACAGGTGCAACCGGTGCAACAGGACTTCTTTCAATAGCAGGTCAGGCGTATTCTGATTATATTTTTTGGAATTCTGCTACATCTGAATGGTCCACAGAGGGATCCACAATTCATATAGGATCCTGGGCGGGGTACCAGACACAAAGTCAGTATGGTATTGCTCTAGGAACTGAGGCAGGTTGGTCCTATCAGGGAACAGCGGCAGAAGCCTATCCTGCCTACAGTAGTCCCGCAATTGCAATAGGATATCAGGCGGGTTATTCAAGTCAACAATATGGAGCAATTGCTATAGGAACTTCGGCCGGTTATTCCTCGCAGGGCATGGTGGCTGTAGCGATTGGTGATTATGCGGGCAAGGATTATCAGGGGATTGGCGCAGTAGCTGTGGGTCCTTCGGCGGGTCTCAGTTTCCAGGGCAAGGGGGCCGTAGCCATTGGTGACACGGCTGCCGTAATCAATCAGGGTTCTAACAGCGTGGCCATTGGTCC
>JACCDH011058539.1_pt1 | contig 10205 bp, 8 predicted proteins | sample 7442481 | NCBI WGS metagenome assembly JACCDH01 (sample SAMN15323433, study PRJNA562643) | freshwater metagenome | isolation source: river surface water | place: USA:Blue River Watershed | collected 2017-08-15
AATCAATTAAAGATTTGATCGTAGCTGAACTTTCTGCTCTATGCCATTTGGTGAATAGCTCGGTTGTAGAAAAGGTAATTAATGTTCCATCTCACAATATTCTCGGAAGCAAGACACAAGCTGCTCCACTTCGTAAAGAAAGCAAATCTAAAGGAAAATAATTAGATATTATTTTTTAGCTTTTTTTGCGTAATTTAATCCAACTACTAAAACACAAACAGTAGCCAAATATCCAATCAATTGCGATAAAGATGGCTTGGAAATATAGCCAAATAAAGCATGCAGAACTTTTCCTAAAATTCCTTGTTCAGAAACTAAGAATGAACTATCCCAAATAGGATAGATAATTTCAGGAATTAATCCTGCATTTGATAAGAATCCAATTGCTTGTGAAATCATTCCAGCAGCTAGGAAAATCAATAACCAGCTTGTAACTGAGAAAAAATGTTTTCCTAAAACTTTGATTAATCCATAGTAGATTGCAAACCCGACAATAAGCCCGCAAGAAAGACCGGTTATAGCTCCAACAATAAGATCGTTAACATTATCTCCTGAAACAAAAGATCCATAGCTGAATAAAACAATTTCTGCACCTTCGCGTAAAACTGTTAGAGCAACAACTGGCATCAAAGCGAATAAAGATTCATGGCCATCTGCAACATCTTTTCCTAACTTCTTCAGGTTTGCAGACATTTTTTTACCATATCTTGTCATCCAGATTACAGTCCATGCAATCATCAAAGACGAGGCAAGTAAAACCACGGCATTAAAGACTTCCTGTCCAATTCCTTCAAGAGAAGATGAGATACTATCGGTGAAAAATGCCAGTATAATTGAACCTAAAATTCCCAATCCAATTCCGGCAAAAATCCATTTGTTGCGGCCTTTTATATTTTGAGTGGCAACAACTAAGATACTAATAACGATAGCGATTTCTAAGATTTCTCTAAAAACGATGATGGCAATTTTTAACATAAAGTTGGGATGAATTAAGAGTGATAATGATTATCAATAATAGGTAGGGATAATTGGAAATCAAGGGAATGTTATCATCCTGAACGTAAGTTAAGGATGATAACATACAATTAATTCATTGCCCAATCTGGATCAGTAGCACCTTCATTTCCAGGAGTTTGAATTTCTCTTTCAAATCCGGTGATGGTATCAATTAAGAAAAGTTTTGGAACACTGGCTTTACCGTATGCGCCATTTTTGCGGCTGTAAATTATATAGCGTCCTGATGGTGACCATTTAGCACCTTCAACTAAATATCCGCTAGTTAAGATTTTTTCATTTCTTCCATCAGTATCAATAACGCCGATGTGAAATTGATTGGCTTTTAATTTGGTAAAGGCAATAAATTTACCATCTGGTGACCACATTGGTTTTGAATAGCTTCCACCATCAAAGCTGATTTTCTTAGCTCTTCCACCATCAGAATCCATAATATAAAGCTGTTCATTGCCACTGCGATCAGAACTAAACACGATATATTTTCCATCTGGAGAATAAGAAGGAGTGGTGTCAATTGCTCGGGTGCTGGTTAATCGATCTATTTCATTGGTAAATAAATTCATCTGATAAATATTACTATTGCCATGTTCAATCACAGAAAACGCCAGCAAATTAGGATCTTTTGAACTCACTGTCGGAGCGAAAGTTGTGCCACGGAATCCGCCAACTTTGCGTAACAGTGCGTTACCAATATCTAAATTATAAATCTGTGGTTTTTCATTATAAAATCTTACGAAGAAAATTTCGTTTCTGTTTTTAGCAAAAACCGGAGTTAAAACTAAATCGCGGCCGTTAGTTAAATAGCGATGATTCTCGCCATCAAAATCCATTACAGCAATTCTTTTAATACGTTTTAAAGCTCCGCCACTTTCAGCGATATAAGTGATTCTGCTATCAAAATGGCCAACTTTATCACCCGATGTTGCTTTGAAAATTTCATCAGAAATTAGGCTAGATAATTTTTTATAATTTCCTTTATTTGCTGCGTAAAATTTTCCAAATAATTGTCTTTCATCCATTGCATCCCAAAGACGGGTTTTAATTTCTAATTCACCGATCTGGTTAAATGAAGCATCCACAGCCAATAGCATTTCAATTCCTGAAGCGCTATATTTAATAAAATTTGGAACTTTCTCAATTGATAAATCATCAGAGGCATCGTTGATTGTCACCGATGAAATCAAATCATTTTCTTTAAATTCAAATAAATCTGTGCTTTTTAAATTGCGTTTTACCTTGGATAAAATTGCGTCAGTATCTGCTTTTGGAGATCCAAATTGGGGATGATTTTTATAATTAATTCCGATTAAAACTTTAGTTTTAGGAATATTTTTTCCGCTGATATTTAAACTAACAGAAGCATTTGCAAAGTTAGGTGAAATAAGGCTAAATAGGATGCAAGAAAAGATAATTGTGCAAAGTATTTTTTTCATTTTTATATTTATTTCTTTGATTGGATCCCCGCTTTCGCGATGATAAATATTCTCTAATTTGCTACGCTCATAAGAGACTATTTTTTTCTGGATCCCAAATCAAGTTTGGGATAAATATTCTCTAATTCGCTACGCTCATAAGAGACTATTTATTTTATATCTAGTGATTCAATAATAACATTGTGGTTAGTATAAACGCACAAATCAGCTGCAATTTTCATTGATTTTCTTACTACCTCTTCAGCACTTAATTTTTCATTATCAACTAAAGCGCGAGCTGCAGAAAGAGCAAAATTGCCGCCTGAGCCAATACCAATAATTCCGTCTTCCGGTTCTAAAACATCACCGCTACCGGTTAGAATTAATGAAGTTTTAGCATCAACCACAATCATCATCGCTTCTAAATTGCGTAAATATTTATCGGTGCGCCAGTCTTTAGCAAGTTCTACGCAAGCACGAGTTAACTGGTTTGGATATTGTTCTAATTTAGATTCTAATCTTTCAAATAATGTAAAAGCATCAGCAGTTGCACCGGCAAATCCGCCGATGATTGAGCCATCACCTAATTTTCTAACTTTTTTTGCAGTGGATTTTAAAATTGTTGAACCAAATGAAACTTGCCCGTCGCCGGCAATTACTACCTTACCATTTTTGCGAACTGACAAAATCGTTGTGCCGTATATTTTGTTTGCTTTATGTTCCATAGAGTGAGTTTTTTGTGTTTGAAAAGTAGGTTTCAGGTTAATGTTAGCGTTTTGCAAAATCAATTTAAAAATCGCACCTTGACTTGCAAAAATCATTCCTTATAAAACAAGGCTTCATAGCAATTTAATCAATCAATTTTATGGTATTAGAAAGAACTTCAAACGAGCACGAAAAACCTCTTGAGCAAATTCGCGAGAATATTCAAAAATACATAGAGTCTAAAAATCCATCTGTGGAAGATGGTAGATTATTAGAAGCTACCCTTAAAGTTGCTGAAGCTCTCTTGAATCCTGAGCGTGGATCGCAGGGAAAAGAAAGCCAACAACAAACTAGTGCTGATGGTAATGATGTGCAAAAATTATTTAAGGAATTAGAAGATGCGATGAAATTGGATGAGAAAGAGAAAGGGAGAGAAGGTGGTGAAGAAAAGGATGAAAAAAATAAAGATAAATTAACTGATTTAGAAAAATTACTTGAGAATGCTTTAAAACAGTTCGATCAGGCAGAGAAATCTGGTGCCAGTAAAGAGGTGGTAGAACTATGCAAGGCAGTTTGTGAGGATTTATCTAAAGCTATTGGATTTGAATTGCAGCAAGATTCGAAATCAAAAGATATGCAAGGACGAGTTGAAGAAGCTAAGCTTAGAGAGGATGTAAAAGAAATTGGTCTAACAAAATTAGAAGAAAACCATGCAAAACAAAATCCTAAAATCGAAATAGATGATGATATGAAAAGAACGCTTGGATTGGCATTTAAGGGTATGAAATATGTTGGTGAACAAGAAGGAGCAGGAGTAGAAGGACAGTCAAATCAAAAAGGAGATAAACAGCGAGAATAATTATTTCTCTTTATCACAAATAACATCGCCAAACCTATCCCAACAATTCATTGTTTTTTAAGTTATTTTTCTATAGTGTAGGCCCTTTGGTTTCGCTATTCAAACTTAGGCAATGAACATATTTTTAAACTTAAAAAACAATTTAATCACAATTCTTCAAAATTTAGCTGCAAAAAATGCGGTGGAAATTTCTGAAAAACAGCTTGCGGCTTTTACTGTTGAGCCATGCAAAGACAAGAACCACGGCGATATTGCAACTAATGCCGCGATGGTTTTATGCAAAACTTTCGGATTAAAACCATTTGAACTTGCCGGAAAAATCATTGAAGAACTTCAAAAAGATTCCTCAATCATCAAGGCAGATATTGCTGGTGCAGGATTTATCAACATCACTTTTGATAATAAAATTTGGCAAAGTTTTCTTGCTGATGTTTTAAAACAATCTGAATTTGAATTGCCAAAATTAGATGATGGTAAAGAATTAATTAACATCGAATACGCTTCTCCAAACCCAACCGGCCCAATGCATATCGGCCATTCACGCGGTGCAATTTATGGTGATGTTTTAGCAAATTTACTTGAAAAAACTGGTCACAGAATCACTCGTGAATATTATATTAATGATGCGGGAAGCCAAATCATAACCCTCGTTAAATCCTCTTATTTACGTTATCTACAAGCTTTGGGTCAAACAATTGAAATTCCAGAAGGTCTTTATCCTGGTGAATATTTGCTGCCTGTTGGACAAAAAATCAAAGAACAATTCGGTGATAGTTTAGCAAAGAAAAGCGAAGCAGAATATATGCCAATCATTCGTGATTTGGTGGTGGAAGAAATGCTTAAAATGATTGTCTCTGACCTCGCAGAACTTGGTGTTCGTCACAACACACTTTTCTCTGAAAAAAAGAATCTTCACGATACCGGAAAAATTGAAGCAGCAATTGAAACCTTGCGTGGCAAGGGTTTGATATATCAAGGAAAAATTGAAGCACCAAAAGATTCCAGCAGAGTTGCCGAAGATTTTGAGGAGAAGGAACAAACCTTATTCAGAGCCGCTGATTTTGGTGATGATTCTGATCGTGTTGTAAAAAAATCCGATGGAACTCCAACTTATTTAGCCGGAGACATTGCTTATCTCTTAAGCAAATTCGAGCGTGGAGCAACCAAAATGATTTTACCACTTGGTTACGATCATGCCGGATATGTAAAAAGATTATCGGCTGCATGCCACGCAATTACTGATGGTAAAGCTAGTGTGAAAGTTATCTTGTGTCAGATGGTGAAGTTCGTAAAAAATGGCGAACAATTGAAAATGTCCAAAAGAGCGGGAAATTTTATTACGCTTAAAGATGTTCTTGATGAGGTTGGGGCTGACGCTCTGCGCTTCACAATGTTAACCAGAAAAAATGATGCACCTTTTGATTTTGATCTCGCAAAAGTTGTTGAGCAATCAAAAGATAATCCAATTTTCTATGTGCAATATGCTTATGCTCGTTGTTCATCAGTGCTTAGAAATTTAAAAGAACAAATGCCGAATTTGGATCTTAAAAAAATTGATGAAAAAGTTTTGGAAAAATTGTCTGACGAAGCGGAAATTGAGCTAATCAAAAAGCTTGCAAACTATCCAAGAACCATTGAAATGGCGGTTACTAACTATGAGCCACACCGTATCGCTTTTTATTTGCAAGAATTGGCTGGCCTGTTTCATAGCTTGTGGAATAAAGGTTCAGATAATCACGAGTTAAAATTTATTATTCCTGATAATGAAGAAATAACCAAAGCCAGAGCCTATTTATTAATATCGACACAAAAAATAATTTCGTCCGCTTTATCGATTTTTAACATCAAACCTTTGGAGGAGATGAGATAAATGTTATCAGGAGAAGATTTTGGATATCTCAAAGACGAAGATCAAAATCGCTTAGGAATCATTGTTAAGAAATCTCTTTTGATTGGCTCAGTTTTATTCTCAATTGCCTGCTTCATTTACATTACCATCAACGCTTATTACTTCGCTTACCACGATAAAGGCAGCAATATCAAGGTCATTCAATCGCCGCCAGAACCAATCAAAATTATTGAAGAAAATAGCGCAGAAAATGCAGTGAAAGATATCGATAAAACCATCTATGACAGCATTGTTGGTAATAAAAATTTGAATCGCGAAAATTTAAATCAGGTTAGAATTATTGAAAAAGCTAATACTCCGATTGCTAGTTCAGATGCCAGAAGAGCAATCGCTGCACAGGAATCTTCTGAAACTGATTTATCTACAAATCGACCGATAAATGATAAACAAGCAGTCGCACCAAAAATAAATAATAGCAGCATGATGGTTTATGATGGTGCTACGGGAAGTGCCAAAACAAATATAAATTCTAACACTACAAAAAAAGAACAGCCATCAGCACAAGTTTTTGAAGCAAAAAAAGACACTACTAAAAAAGAACGCGGCCTTTCCAGAGTTCAGGTGGCGGCTCTTACATCAAAATCAGCGGCAACCGATTATTGGATGAAGTTAAAAAAATCTTATCCAAATATTCTGTCTAATTTGAATTATTTTATCAGTGAAGTGAATTTAGGATCGAAAGGAACTTTTTATCGTTTGCAAATTGGTAATTTTAGAAGTCAGGTTGATGCTGAAGAATTTTGTCGCAAGTTTCTTGTGCAGACAGCTAAATCAAAGTCAGATTGTATAATTGTTGAATAAGTTGTTCGCGTTAAAAAACATGCTAAACGCATGTTTTAGCGAATAACGGGCGAAGGCTGTGCCTTCGCCCAATCACAGCCGTCTTCAAGCCGAAGGCGCCGAAAAGCGGCGAAGTGATATTTAATAAAAAAAATAAAATGAAAAATATTCAAATAGGAAAAATAGAGCTCGAAAATAATGTTCTTCTCGCTCCAATGTCAGGCGTGACAGATTTGCCATTTCGTAAATTAGTGAAAAATTTTGGCGCAAGTTTAGTGATTTCTGAAATGATCGCAAGCCGCGCTATGATTATGCAAACTAGGGATTCACTTAAAAAATGTCAGAAAGATAATTCACATTTTCCAATGTCAGTTCAGCTAGCAGGATGCGATCCGGAAGTGATGGCGGAAGCTGCAAAAATTAATGAAGATTTAGGCGCGGATATTATTGATATTAATTTTGGTTGTCCGGTTAAAAAAGTTGTGAATGGCTTTGCAGGAAGCGCTTTGATGAAGGATGAACCTCTTGCAATAAAAATCATGGAAGCAGTTGTGAAAGCAGTAAAAATTCCGGTAACAATGAAAATGCGTTTGGGTTGGAATTCAGAAAATTTAAATTCCCCAAGCCTTGCTAAAGCTGCGGAAGATGTTGGAATTCAAATGTTGGTGGTGCATGGCAGAACAAGATGCCAGATGTATAACGGCTCTGCAAATTGGGCATTAATTCGTAATGTTAAAGATGTAGTAAAAATTCCTGTTATTGCTAATGGTGATATTAAAAATGTGGAAGATGCAAAAAAAGCATTAGAGCTTTCCGGAGCAAATGGCGTGATGGTTGGAAGAGCTTGTTATGGTAAGCCGTGGTTAATTAATCAAATTAATCATCAATTAGCAGGAGATGATAATTTTGAAATTCCAAGTCTTACTGCACAGAAAAAAATCGTGCTCGATCATTTCGATGATATGATTGAACATTATGGTGAACAAGTTGCTGTACCGCTAGCAAGAAAGCATATCGGATGGTATTCCTCGGGTCTACGTAATGGTGCAGAATTCAGAGCAAAAATTAATACTCTCAAAGAAATTTCGGAAATAAAAGATAACATAAATAATTTTTACGATTCACAACTATGCTAAAAATCCAGCTCTTCCAGCTTAATTTTATCGTTGGTGACTTGGATGGAAATTGTCGCAAAATTCTTGAGGCTTATACAAAAGCTGTAGAACAAGGAGTTGATCTGGCAGTGTTCTCAGAGCTTGCAATCACTGGCTATCCTCCTGAAGATCTTTTAAATAAAAAATATTTTCTAGATGAAGTTCAAAATAAAATTGAAGAAATTATCTCTGAAACTCTAGGAAAAAAAACCGCTATTCTTCTTGGAACTCCTTATCTACAAGGCGACAAAATCAAATCTTTATACAACTCCGCAATAGTAATTGAAGATGGTGAGATCATAAAAATCGCTAATAAAACTTGTTTACCAAATTATGGTGTCTTTGATGAACATAGATATTTCAAGCCTGCACCGATCTTAAGCAATTTTGAATTTAGAAATTATCGTTTAGTGATTTTAGTTTGTGAAGATATCTGGCATGCGAAAAATTCCTTCTTACTTGGTGATAAAATATTTGATGCCATCATTAGTATTAATGCTTCTCCATTCATGGCAGAAAAGGCTGAGTTAAGGATTTCAACAGTGAAAAAGTTTATCCAAGATTTAAGAAAACCAGTTTTTTATCTCAACCAAGTTGGTGCACAAGATGGTCTGGTTTTTGATGGTGGATCATTTGTTTTAAATGAAGATAGCCAGATGGTTTCGAAGATGAAAGAGTTTGAAGAAGATAATCAAATTTTTGAATTTCCTTTAATATCAAAAACAGAAACTCAAAAAAGTTCTAAAGAAGAAAGAATCTACAATGCCATGATTCTAGGCCTTCGCGACTATATGTATAAAAATGGGTTTAAAAAAGTTGTCATTGGAATGTCAGGTGGAATTGATTCTGCAATAGTTGCTTGTATTGCATCTGATGCGCTGGGATCAGAAAATGTAAAATTAGTTGCACTTCCTACAAAATATAATTCGCAAACAAGCATGAATGATGCTTTAGATCTGGCAGAAAATTTAGAAATAGAATTAGAAGTTGTAGATATTGAAAATGCTGTTTTAGCAATGAATGAAGCTTTAGAAAAGCAATTTAAAGACACAAAAAAAGATATTACTGAAGAAAATATTCAATCACGAGTAAGAGGAAATATTTTAATGGCCCTCTCTAATAAATTTGGAAATTTGGTTTTATCAACCGGTAATAAATCCGAATTAGCAGTTGGTTATGCAACCTTATATGGCGATATGTGCGGGGCTTTTAATCCGCTTAAAGATGTTTATAAAACGGAAGTTTTTGAACTTGCAAAATGGCGCAATAAAAATATTCCGGCAATTTCTGTTTACAAAAAAACTAATCTAATTCCTCAAAATATTATCACTAAAGAACCAACAGCAGAACTGCGCGAAAACCAGAAAGACAGCGACTCTCTACCACCTTATGAAATTTTAGATAAAATTTTATATCATCTAATAGAAGAAGAAAAATCAGTTAAAGAAATTATAAAATTGGGATTTGAAGAAGATCTGGTGAAAAAAGTTTCTAAATTATTATTAAATTCAGAATATAAGAGAAAGCAGGCAGTGATTGGTGTTAAAGTATCTAAAATGTCATTTGATAAAGATCGTCGTTATCCAATTACCAATAGATTTAAGTTTTAGATATTTTTAACAGTGGCTAATAGTGTTGCAAAATTCTACTGCCTTTTCCGATTTGATCGCCATTCTTAATTGCCTTAAAAACAAATAGATTAGCCTTTCTAACTGCCTCATCTACATCATATCCTTTTGCAATAAAACATGAAACGGCGCTAGCTAGAGTACAGCCGGTTCCGTGGACTTTTTTGTAAGGAAGCTTTTTGTTGGTAAAAATTATTTCTTCACCGTTTTGCATCAATAAATAATTGTAAATTTTATCTCCAGAATTTAAGTGACCACCTTTGATTAAAACATTTTTTACGCCAAGTTTTTTAATTTCATAAGCTGCGATTTTTACATCATCTAAATTTTTAATTTTCATATCTGCCAAAATTTCTGCTTCATCAGTATTTGGAGTTGTTAAGTAAGAAATTGAAATTAATTCTTTTTTAAGAGCATTAATTGCATCGTCTTTCAAAAGCTTGTCTCCACTGGTTGCAACCATAACTGGATCAGTAATTATTTTTGTATTTTTGGCTTTGGTTTTTAGGATGCGCGCAACTTCTTTGGTTATTTCTAAATTACCCAGCATGCCAATTTTTATCGCATCAAATTTTATGTCATCTAAAACAACTTCAATTTGTTTGGTTAAAAATGAAATTGGCGGATAAAAAACATCATGAACTTTTTGAGTATTTTGCGCAGTTAAACAAGTAATCGCAGCGGCAGAATATGTTTTAAGAGAAGTTGCAGTCTTGATGTCAGCTTGAATTCCCGCACCTCCTG
>JACCDH010894449.1_pt1 | contig 10204 bp, 9 predicted proteins | sample 7442481 | NCBI WGS metagenome assembly JACCDH01 (sample SAMN15323433, study PRJNA562643) | freshwater metagenome | isolation source: river surface water | place: USA:Blue River Watershed | collected 2017-08-15
ATAAATCAATTCTGTATTAAAGGTTCCTATAATTCGGCTTATAGTGGTACATATATTACTCCAACAATGGTTCAATATGTTCTTTCACGAGGTTGTCGAGCACTTGATTTCGAAGTTTATATGGACGGAGAACAGAGACCAATTATTGGATACTCGCCCGACCAAAGTGCGATAAATCCCAGTTCAAAATATGTCGCCAATGAAAAATTTCCGTATTTTAAGGATATATTAAAAACTGCAATTCAGAGTGCATTTCATTCAACAAATGGAACTGCATATTCAACGCCAAATAAAGATGATCCATTATTTGTAAATATTCGATTAAAAACTGATGAAAAAAATAAAAAATTATTATTTGATTTAGTTCAAGATGATATTAGAAGTTTAAAACAAAAATATATTTCGTATTTTTATAATGATAGTGTGAATCCATCAGAAACTATAATTTCAGAATTAAAGAGAAAAATAATCATTATTTTTGAAGCAACTGTAAATCCTAATCGAGATATGGGGCATGAAGTAAATATGACATTAGGAGCAAATAATTCTTCTCTAGGAGTTATTGATAGTAAAAGATATTATCAATTGTTTCCAAACAGTACACAAGCAACTCCGCCATCAATTATAAATAATAATCAAATTCAAATAGGTACTGATGGTAAGATTCCTTTCACAATGGTTTTACCAGATAATGGTAAATCTTCTCAACCCAACATGAATATTTTCTCTGCAATTCAAAATTATGGATATCAAATGAATATGTTCCAATATTATGTTAATGATTTATTATTAATACAAAATGAAGATATTTTTAATACTTATAATGGAGGAATAGTTCCAATGGCATATTGTTTATCATATACACAAAATTATTCAACTTCAGATGATGTAATTCCTGGCGTAAATACAGTTTTTCCAAATGCTTTTGCTGGAATAACTCGAGATACATGGCTTCCAAATGAATAACCCCCGAATATTTGGCAATATATTTTATCTGTTATTATATATACAATAATAAATAAAAAATCGATGAGTAAAAAATATAGAAAAACCTCAAATTCAAAATATAAAACGGACCTATGTGATGATTCTATGACATTTCAAGAATGTGAATTAGCAATTTTGCGTCATGCAGTTGATGAAAGTGAGAAGATTCAGGGAGAAAAAAAAGCAAATTCCGAGGAAATAAAAAAAATTATTGATATTTTAGAAAAGTTTTTGATAACACATAATTGTATTTGTTATGGCGGAACTGCAATAAATAATATTCTGCCAAAATATGCCCAATTTTACAATAAAGACATCGAAATTCCAGATTATGATTTCTTCTCACCAAATGCTTTAGATGATGCAAAAGAATTAGCCGATATATATGCAAAACATGGTTATAAAGAAGTAGAAGCCAAATCGGGAATGCATTTTGGCACATTCAAAGTTTATGTGAATTTTATTCCAATAGCAGATATAACATATTTGAATGAGGAAATATTTCAGGCAATATCAAAAGAGGCAATAACAATAGCAGGAATAAAATATTCGCCGCCGAATTTTCTAAGAATGAGCATGTATTTGGAATTATCACGCCCAGCTGGAGATGTTTCTCGTTGGGAGAAGATTTTAAAAAGATTAAATTTATTAAATGAATATTATCCTTTTGAGAAGAATACAAATTGTGAAACAGTAGATTTTCAGCGTGAACTAGAAGAAAATGTGGAAGAATCAGAGAAGATGTATATTACAACTCGTGATAGTTTAATTGAACAAGGCGTTGTTTTTTTCGGAGGATATGCGAGTAGTTTATATTCGAAATATATGAGTGAAAATGAAAGGCGAAAAATAAAGAAAATTCCCGATTTCGATGTTTTATCTGAAGATCCAGAAAGATGCGCAACAATTGTTATGGAACGTTTAAAAGATGCTGGGTTTAAAAATGTTGGAAGTGTTTCATATGATATGATAGGGGAATTGATTCCAGAAAGAATTGAAATAAAAATAAACAAAGATACAATTGTTATGATTTATAAACCAATTGCCTGTCATAATTATAATACTATTGAATTAGGAGGTAAACAAATAAATGTTGCGACCATAGATACTATGTTGAGTTTTTATTTGGCATTTATTTATGCAAAGGATTATGAATATTTCAAACAACGTATATTATGTATGGCAAAATATCTATTTCAAGTTGAACAAAGAAATCGTCTAGAACAGAAGGGTCTTCTCAAACGATTTAGTTTAAATTGTATCGGTAAACAACATTCTTTGGAAGACATTCGAGAAGAAAAGACTAAAAAATTCAAAGAATTGTCAAAACATAAAAATTCCAGAGAATATGAAATGTGGTTTTTGAAATATTCTCCCCGAGATTTAAAACGCGAGGAACCTCGCTCGGGTAAAGAACCGACTGAGGAACCGATCTCGGGTAAATCCCCAGTCGAAGAAGAATCTCCGATAAAATCTTCTCAAATAGTCTCTAAAAAAATTGGAAAAAGAAAAACTAAGAAAACATCATTCTTTGATTTATTTGGTTTAACACAACCAAATTCTGGAGAAAATGGAAGAACAAAAAAAAGAGCATGGTCGAGAAGATTAAATAGAAAAGAACAAGGATATTTATACTAGAAAAATAAAAAAACACAAATATACAAATATACAATTATACAATTATATACCTAAAAAATATAAAAATCTTATTTTTCGTTTATTTTCATTAATCCAGCATAAGCATTATTTAAATTCTGAAATAATTCAGTAGTATCTTCTGTATTTTTATCTGGATGAAGTTTAAGTGCCATTATTTTATATTGTTTTTTTATTTTTTCCACGTCATTCTTATATTTATAATCTAGTTCTAATGTATCACACCATATATTAACATTATTTACATTATCTATATCGTTATTATTATTAAAATCAGAAAATCCAAACTTAGGTATTTCATTAAAATCTGACGGATATTCTTCTGGTGTTGGATATTTTATATTTATTATAAAGTTATTTAATATATTACTATCTCGTTTTTCATCTTCATTTATATTTCCAACAAAGAAATTCTTAACATAATTATGTATATTTTTTACTCCAACATTAAATCTTAAATTATATTCTGCTTGTTTTTTAATATATGGCTCTTTATTTCTTAAAAACGCGTATGTTTTATTTTCTATAGAATTATTATTAAAACTACAACCTAAATGAATATTAATGTTTTTATTTTCAATGTCGTACTTTTTATAAAGAAATGATAAACATACAGCATGATTATTTTGTTTTTCAATTATTAAATAATTATCAATAATATCTCCTATTTTTATTTCCTGTATAAATTCAAGTAATTCGTTGCCACGTTTTATTTTTTTATTTTTCTTTTCTTTTTCTATATTTTCCAAACTAATACTCGATTGTAATAATAGTTCTTTTAATTGTTCACTACTTATATTATTTGTTTTTATATATTTTATAAATTCTTCAGTGCTCCATGTTTTCATCTTAGAAAATATATGTTTTTTTCTATCAATACCAGCATGTATTTTTAATGCTTCAATTATAATTTCTTTTTTTTTATCTTTTAAAATATCAGTATAATCATTCTGAAAATAACGGGAATTAATATATTCTAATGCTTCTAATGCATTGAAATTATATTTTAGAGAAAGATCAGTAATTATATTTGTAAGGTTATTCATTATTATAGAGTAAGAGTAAGAGTAAGAGTAAGAGTAAGAGTAAGAGTAAGAGTAATCGGTAGAAATTATATTATAAAACAGTGGGGGAAATATACTTATTTTAATAAAACGCACTTCAATAATATAAACAAATTTATGTATTTTATAATAAAAATAAAATATATAATATCATAATTGAGAAGATTTTATTATATTTCAACAATATAAGCCTTAAATTTTGTTAATCCATAAAACATTAATCCAAATAGCATACTTTTTAATATAATTCCATTGAAATTAATATTTCCATTATCATTATAAACCGCAAAAAATGAGAATTTTTTAAAAACTAAATTATTCATAAAAGGCATCTGAAAAATAAAATATAATAAACCAACAATAACAGGAATCTGCAATTCACTTATTATTGTATCCAACATTCGCGATTGATATTTTTCCCGTTCTTTACGCTCTATTTTTTTATCCGTCAAATCTTCATATTCTCTTACGAAATCTGCTGTCATTTTTGCAGATGGAATATAATTTGGTTGCACTTGCTCATCTTGAGAATGTCCAGTTGTATCAATCGGAATATCTCTAGAAGGCAATCTTTGTTGAGGCATATTTTGCAACATCATATATTGCTCAGCGGTCATATTATTTGGCATAGCAACAGTTAATTGTTGTTCAGGTTTTTGAGAAGGTTGAAATTGCGGATGAGACATTGGCGGAGGTTGAGGCGTATTTCCGTAAGGATTTGGATGAACATTCATTGGCATATAAGTGTTTTGAGAAGAAAGACCTCCAGTTGGGTCAAATCGTATTTGTGACGCACCACCTCCAGCATTGGGCGGAGTTTGATACATAAAATTCTGATTTTGATACGCAGAAGACATGTTCATTGAATCTGGTAAATCAGAAATACGAGTAGTATGATCAGTCATTAATATAAACTATACAATATAAAATAACTAAATAATGTATAGATTACGAATTTGCCGAATTATTGATATTTTGTTTGTCCAAAAAAGGATTTATTTCCTACAGTATCCAATTCATCGGGAGTTTTAATATCAATTATTTTTTTGGTTGGGTCGCATTTAGTTGGAGAAGATTCATATTTATAACATTTTTCTCCATATTTAAATACTTTATCAGTTGTTTCGCTAATTATTGGTCCATTAAATTTTATGCAATTTTTATCGGAACAGGCTTTTCTAAATAATGATGCTAATCCTAAACCCAATAATATTGATATTGCAATTTTTCCAACAGAAGTAGTTAATAAACGTTTTAAATTCATAATATATTATCACTATATAATATGAATATTTAAAAAAATATATAAAAAATTATATTATGGTTGGTCAGGAACTTTGAAGATTTCCTTTTCATTTTTTGGACAGGAAACTTCTTTCTGTTTTAATTGAAAACATGTATCAGTTTTATCTTTATATTGTAAAATATCAACGTTATCTGGAGAAGGATAAACATAAATTTTTCTCATATCAGGAATTGTTACATATACAAAAAATATTCCTACGCAAAGACTTAAAATAAATACGGGAACATTTATATATTTCATAATATTAATCATTTTTAAATTTACTAAATTATATATATTTCATTAGACAATTTGTTTCTCTATTTTTTTCCTTTTGTTTTTTTACTTTTATTTCCTCCACTTTTTTGATTCTGTGTTTCTTCCTTCAAATTTAATTGCTCCATAATATTTTCAATTTCAGATTGTTCTGACTTGTATTTAGATGCGTCTTTCGCCGAACTTTTTTCCTGTTTTTCGCCAGTTGAGAAGACGAATTTTTCGGCGGCGGGTTTCGCATAAGAAGTTTCCTGAAATTTTGGCACTGCTGGTTCAAATACTGCATTTGTAGTTGCCATCTGACGCTTTCTCTCCATACGCTCCTTTAATTTTTCTCGCATAGACATTTTCTTCATATTATTACTCATTGCATTCATATCCATTCTAGCACCTTTTCCTCCTAAACCACCCATCATACTCATCATATTTTTCATCATATTTTGAATATCTTTTCCATCTCCACCTCCCATACCCTTCATCTTCTCAAATAAATCACCAGCTTCTTTCATAATTTCTTCCTGACTATAATCTCCACTTTTCATCTTCTCTTCCAATCTAACACTAATCTTTTTGACAAAATCCATCATACGCTTAGGATTTTTCATAAGTAATTTAAGAATATCTTTAGTGCTAGTTATATTATTTCCATCTTCTCCAACCATGCCAGTTAAATCGTTGGATAATTCTTCCGCTAATTCTTTTGCCAATTTACCAATCTTTCCATCAAAAAGACTCTTCAAATGATTTTGCAATTCTTCTGGATTCGGCATATTTTTTTTGAAATCTTCGAAATTAAAACCAGATGAATTAGTTTCTGATGAGTCCGCACTAGATTCAGTGTTCATTTTACCCATTCGTTTAAACATTCTTTTAGCAGTTTTCTTCATTTCTTTCTCGAATAAATCGGCGTCTTCTCCACTAACTAATTCAGGAGGCTCATCGCCATCAGAATCTTCTCCATTTTCTTCTCCATCTCCGTGTTCAATATTTGAAAAAAAATCGCCAATACTCTGCATGGTTTCACTTAATTTCTCCTGTAAATCATTTTCATCAATTCCATCGAAAAGTCCAGCAGATTCACCAAACATATCCTTCTGTTTAATAGAATTTGTAATTGTAAAAAGAATTAATTGTAGATATTTCCAAATGGCGGTATGTGTATGATGACTGACATTTTCGCAATTGAAAAGTATTTTAAAATCAACATCGGGTAAAAATTCCGTATTAATCTCTGAATCAACCTTGAAAATATCCATATTTTGATATAAAATATCGAAAAATCTTTCGGGATAAATATTAATCATATATTCATATAGACATTCTAGTTCTCCGACAGTAATTTCTGGATGAGACCATTTACACCATAAATGAGAATATTCGGGAAAAGTCATTGAGAGGTCATTGACAAAATCGGCAATTATTCCTTTAAAATTATCTGGTAAAACAACGGGATCGCTCATTTTATATTTATATTGTATAATTAAATATATTTCACAAGTTTTTATACCATTATTTTGTAAAATAATATTTTTTATATTTCCAAAAATTAATATAAATAATTCTTTCTAATAAATCTATAATCTTCTCCCTTATCATTCTAGATATTTGAAAATAAAATGGAAGAATCTTCTCAAATGCAAGAACCAAATAAGTATTATTATATTACATTCGCGAAAAAACCATCTGCCAGAACTGGAAATATATTATTCCAATATTTATTCTGTAAAATGATTTCTCTCAAATATGGTCATCGATATGTTCCCATTGAAGAAAAAGGAAGTGAATTTAATACATATAATTCAATTACTGACGAAAATTATGAGTATTTATCTTCTCAAAATGCAATACAAAATCATAATATAATTTGTGATGGTTATTTTCAACAGAGTAAATATTATACTGATATTAGAGAAGAATTATTAGACTTATTATATAAGTCAGAAAAAGATTATTGGTATAGTTATAATGAAAACAAAGAATACATTAGTGATTTTTTATATAGCAGGTGTACCCAAAATCTTATAAGTGAAAATGATATTGCCATTTCTCTTCGCCTAGATGATTTTATTCAACTTCCCTGTCCAACCAGTGATATTCTTCCCCCAACATATTATACGGAAATATTAGAGAAGATAAAATTCAATAAATTATATATTATATGCGATAAAATCCGTCATGATTGGGAACATAAGTATTTGGATTTTTTTTCAAAATGGTCACCAATTATGGTACAAGGAAGTCTTATTGATGATTGTTCAGTGATGCGAGATTGTCAGCGTTTAATTCACAGCAATAGTACATTGTGTTGGATTATGAGTTTTTTTTCAAGAAAAAAGGTAGAAAGATATATTCCCTGCACAAATTTTTACGGAGGTCAAAAACTTCTCAAAATAGAAGAAGCTGATGTATTTCAAAATGTCACTCCATTAAAACATCATGAGGTGTATGAATTGAATTATCAAAAATGGTTAAAATCATCAATTTATCCTTTGTCATATTGTATACCCGATGAATGTATTGTTAATCCAGATGAAGTTTTAAAGAAAAAAACGGAATTAATTGCACATCTAATTCCTGGTCAACCAAATACATATCAATTTGGCCCAACCATGGAGAAAGAATATAATGAAATGTATCAAAAATCTTTATTTGCACATACAATGAAAAAAGGAGGATGGGATTGTTTACGCCATTATGAAATATTGGCTAATGGATGTATACCAATTTTTAAAGACCTAGATAATTGTCCTCCACATATTTTAACAACTCTTCCAAAAGGTCTCATTCAGGAAGCCAATCGAAATCTTCTCCCATGGAATTACGATAATAAGATGTTGTATGATGGTTATGTATATTGTTTATTGAAACATATGCGCGATTATTGCTCAACATCCGCAACAATTCGATATTTTTTAGAGAAGATGGGAAATATAACGCCCAAAAATGTGCTTTTAATTATGGGAAATTGCGGCGTAAATTATACGAGAGAAACATTTTGGATAGGTATGAAACGATATATACAGAGTATTGGAGGATGTGCAGTAGAATATCCCAAAATAGATTTCCTATATGATTCCTATGATGAATCGCAAAAACATACTTTGTATGGAAATGGATTTACATATTCGAGAAGAATACACGAGGATGGTTTGAATTTTACACATGATGAAATTGTTGAAAAAATAAAAAATCGCGAATTTGATTTAATTATTTATGGAAAAGTTGGTCCAGATGAATTACATGAGGGAAGTCATCCAAATATGCCATTATGGGAATATGTATTTGAAAAATATAGTAGAGATGAAATAGTTTATTTGTATGGTGGGGATGAGACTATAGATATGAGTACAGACAATAAATATAGTCGACATATTTTATATCATTCAAGATTTGCAAAATGTTTTGTTAGAGAGGTGATTTTTTAGGGGAGACTTTAACCTTTAAAACCATTTATGCTTTGCCTAAATTGTTGTCTCTACTGACAATAAATTGTCAGTAGATTAACGGTCAATATATTCCATTAATGCTTTATTCCAATCTTCATTTTCTAAAAATTTGCTGATTTGTGGTTCAGTTGAAATTCGGTTTCCTTTTTTATATTCTTTATCAGTTTCTTCAATCAATTCTAAAAAGGGCTTTCTTTCTTTAAATGTTTTTTTACGAAACATAGGTTCTCTTAATTTTTCATTTTCCTCTTTTAATTTTTCTTTTTGTTCTTCTGTAAGATATATATATCTATTAAATACAATAGAAACTAATCTATCCCCGTAATGTACTCTATTGACTACATCATCAATTGCTTCAGGAAATTCCCATCTTTCAATATATTCAACCTTCATCTTGGGAGCTTTTTGAAACATATACGCCATATATTTATTTTTTCTTGTATTCCACAAATTTAAATCTTGTTCAAAATTAGTTGCTCCATTAAACATATATCCAGATTGTTTTACATTTGATACGTCCCATTCAGAAATGTCTTGATTAAAGTTTTTTGCATTTTCAAACATACGATCCATATTGGTAACATTAGAAACGTCCCATTCAGAAATATCTTCATTAAATGTTTTTTGATTAGCAAATAAATTTTGCATATTAGTTACCTTTGAAACGTCCCATTTTCCAATAGGAAGATTTTTTAAATTAAGAGGCAATTCATTTTTTCTATCATATATATAATGTTTAACAAATTTATTAAAATTATCATCAGTTAATTCAACTATTGGCGGATATTTTGGATTTCCTTTGGAATGTTTAGATGATGTTTTTGTTGTAGACTTTATTCCACTACCACCTCGTCTTTTTTTCAAGTATTTATTTTTTTGTGTTTTTCTTTGTTGTTTTTTCATATTAATATATATTATACAGATAAATTATAATTATTCATATAAATTTTGTGTAGTTTGCAAATCAAATCCATTATTAAAATCAAAATTTTCTAAATCTAAATCATGAAAATCATCCAAAAAATCATCTAATATTGTCGATAAATCATCATCGTCTAAATCATCCATCATTTCTGTTTGCACATCGCTTTCAATATCATTATCATTATAATTATAATTTTCTACTCGTATTTCAGTCTCATTATTATTGTAAGAATTTTGATATAATGTTACATCATATCCACTGTCATTAAATATTTCGTCAGTATCTAAATCCACTTCATTAGAAGTATTATTAACATGTGATGTAATGCCAATTTCTGGATAAATTTTATATATATTTTTTGAATAAGTCATTAAATTATTGTTCATATTAGAGTAATAATAAGACATAATCGTATTGTAATAGGAGTAATCTCTGGGAGTTGTTTCCATTTTAGTAATTATAGAGTAAAAATATAAATAAATTTTGTGTAGTTAGAAATATAAATATATTTGTTGAAAAATTATCAATTTTTTGCAACAGAATTAGAATTATTTTTTTTGTATAA
>JACCDH010055089.1_pt1 | contig 10203 bp, 8 predicted proteins | sample 7442481 | NCBI WGS metagenome assembly JACCDH01 (sample SAMN15323433, study PRJNA562643) | freshwater metagenome | isolation source: river surface water | place: USA:Blue River Watershed | collected 2017-08-15
CAGCTCTTCCACCGCGTTGCAGACGTCGGCGCGTAGCATGTTTTCACCATAAAACTGGTGGTACATCTGGCCCACGGGGCTCTTCAGAAACGCCACGCCGCCGGAGTGGCCTGGGCAATGCCAGCTGTAGGAGCCGTCTTCGGCATAGTCCAGCAGCGCCTTGAAAAATGGGGGCTGCACGCCCTCCAAGTAGCCCTTGGCCTCGCGGATGATGTGGCGCGCCACGAACTCGGGCGTGTCTTCAAACATGTGAATGAAGCCATGCAGCTCACGCAGGATGTCGTTGGGAATGTGGCGGCTGGTCTTGGTTTCACCGTACACGTAAATCGGCACATCCAGGTTCTTGCGGCGCACTTCCTCAATAAAGTGGCGCAGGTTCAGCACTGCGGGGTCCAGGTCCGGACCGGGCGTGAACTCCTCGTCGTCGATGGACAGAATGAAGGCACTGGCACGGCTCTGTTGCTGGGCGAACTGGCTCAGGTCGCCATAGCTGGTCACGCCCAGTACTTCGAAGCCTTCCGATTCGATGGCCTGGGCCAGGGCGCGAATGCCAAGACCCGACGTGTTTTCCGAGCGGAAATCTTCGTCAATGATGATGATGGGAAAGCGAAACTTCATCGAAAGGCTCCAACGGGGGGCTAAAAATGCAAAACAGGCGCGAAGTGTAAGGACTTATGGCGGCAACGTCGTGGCGCCGTCACGCATTTGGCCCACAATGTGGCGTCATCAATACAAAGGAGGCCTCCCCCATGTCGCAACCCACCCTCTGGTGGTTGATCACCGGCGCCATCGTGGCCGCGGAGCTGCTGACCGGAACGTTTTACCTGCTGATGCTGGGCTTGGGCGCTGTGGCCGCTGCGCTTGCCGCGCACCTGGGGGCCGACCTGACACTCCAGATGGTGCTGGCCTCTGCAGTGGGCGGTGGTGCGGTCGTGCTTTGGCACCTCAAACGGGCGGCAAGCCGCACAGAACCGCCGGCGCAGGCCAACGCCAACGTCAACCTGGATATTGGTGAAACCGTGCAGGTGAGCAACTGGAACGCCGATGGCACGGCCAGCGTGCATTACCGCGGTGCGCAATGGACCGTCATGCACCGCGCGGGAGTCAATCCGTCCCCCGGCCTACACCGGGTGGCAGAGATGGTGGGTAACCGCCTTTTGGTCGACAAAGCTTGAACAGGAAAACCTTATGGAAATCGCAATTATTCTTTTGGTCATTGCCGTCATCTTCATCACCCGCTCAGTCAAAGTCGTGCCCCAGCAGCACGCGTGGGTGATTGAGCGCCTGGGCAAATACCACGGCACCCTGACCCCAGGCCTGAATTTTTTGGTGCCCTTCATTGACCGCGTGGCCTACAAACACGTGCTCAAGGAAATCCCGCTGGATATCCCCAGCCAGGTTTGCATCACCAAAGACAATACCCAGCTGCAGGTCGACGGCATCCTGTATTTCCAGGTGACTGATGCGATGCGGGCAAGCTACGGCTCCAGCAATTACATCATGGCCATCTCCCAGCTGGCCCAGACGTCGTTGCGCTCCGTCATCGGCAAGCTGGAGCTGGACAAAACCTTCGAGGAGCGCGACATCATCAACGCGCAGGTCGTGGCGGCCATCGATGAAGCTGCGTTGAACTGGGGGGTGAAGGTGCTGCGTTACGAAATCAAAGATTTGACGCCGCCGAAAGAAATCCTGCACGCCATGCAAGCCCAGATCACTGCTGAGCGGGAAAAGCGGGCGCTGATCGCTGCCTCCGAGGGCCGCCGCCAAGAGCAGATCAACATCGCTACGGGCGAGCGCGAAGCCTTTATTGCCCGCTCCGAAGGTGAGAAACAGGCTGCCATCAACAGTGCGCAAGGTGAGGCTGCCTCGATCACTGCAGTGGCCGAGGCCACAGCCAATGCCATTGAGAGAATCGCAGCAGCCATCCGCCAACCTGGTGGTGAACAAGCCGTCCAATTGAAAGTGGCAGAGCGCGCTGTCGACGCCTATGGCAAAGTGGCCGCGGATGCCACCACCACCCTGATCATCCCCGGCAACATGAGCGAGGTGTCCGGGCTGATCGCCACTGCCATGAAGATGGTGCAATCCAGCAAATAAGCCGGAAATACGGGCAACAAAAAAGCCCGTAGTGCGCTGCACTACGGGCTATCTGTTTTCTGGCGGAGCAGGCGTCCGTATTTAGTGATTCCTAGCTAGTCCCAACAAGTCCGAATTCCTAAATAAAATCAACTAGTTAGATCCTATACCCGTCCCAAGGCATACTTCCCCGTTTCATCGAATCCGAATACACTTTGATAGTCAGATCGATAGTGAAAAAACAGGGGGATTCGAACTCATGGCGAGGCAGTTGCACAAGCTCAGCGCGCTTCAAGTCACCAAGCTCAACAAGCCTGGTTTGTACGGTGACGGCGGCGGCTTAACTCTTCAAATCACCCCCAGCGGATCCAAGAGCTGGCTGTTTCGGTACATGCTAGCCGGAAAAGCGCACGGCATGGGATTGGGTCCAACGCACACTATTTCTCTGGCCGAGGCACGACAGAAAGCCTTGGAAGCTCGCAAACTTTTGCTCGATGGCCTCAACCCATTGGAAGTCAAGAAGGAAGCACGTCAGGCTCAGGCCTTGGAGCGAGCAAAACGCATGACCTTCGACCAGTGTGCCAAAGCCTACATCGATGCTCACAAAGCAGGCTGGAAAAATGAGAAGCACATTCAGCAATGGACCAACACCATTGAGGCCTATGCAAGCCCATTTTTTGGACACATCCCCGTAGCTGACGTGGACACCGCCCTGGTAGTAAAAAGCCTTTCTTTGATCTGGCAAACCCGACCAGAAACAGCAAGCCGACTGCGCGGCCGTATTGAGTCTGTTTTGGGATGGGCCACTACCAGCGGTTACCGTGTCGGAGAAAATCCAGCCCGGTGGAAGGGGCACTTGGAGAACCTTTTGGCCAACGTCAGCAAGACGGCAAGAATTCAGAATCACCCTTCCCTGCCCTGGCAGAAGGTTTCTGACTTTATATCAGCCGTGCACCAACGGGAAGGATCAGCTGCCCGCGCTGTGGAGTTCGCCATATTGACTGCTTGTCGGTCAGGAGAAGTGCGCGGTGCCCAATGGTCTGAGTTTGACTTCAATGAGAAGGTGTGGACCATCCCTGCGGAGCGCATGAAGGCCGGACGCGAGCATCAAGTTCCCCTTTCAGATGCAACATTAGCCATTCTTACGACCATGAAGGCTGATTCAGCCTCTGATGTCCGACGAGCAAAAAGCCCAAACCCAAGCCCCTATGTGTTTCCTGGCAGCAAAGGACAAATCCTGTCCGATATGTCCCTCACTGCCGTTGTGCGCAGAATGAACACTGAGGAAGAAAAGCCCATCTGGGTAGACCCCACTGGCAAGGGCATCACAGTGCACGGCTTTAGGGCCACGTTCCGCATGTGGACCGCTGAAACGACCTCTTATCCAAGAGAGGTGGCCGAACACGCCCTCGCCCACCAGTTGCCCGATGCCGTTGAGAGAGCCTACCAGCGCGGAACGCAGTTTGCAAAACGAAAGTCACTGATGGCGGACTGGGCACTTCAGTGCACATCGAGCAAGCACATAGCCAACAAGGCAACGTAATCGTGCTCCAGCTACGCTACATTGGATACGACTCCGAAATCTGAAATTTGACCAAGATTCCCTCGCATATGACCAGTCGCATTCTCCGGCTCAGAGCACTCATAGAACATACAGGATTGTCACGTAGCGCGATCTATGACCGCTTGGATGCCAAATCCCCGCGCCATGACCCAAGTTTTCCGAAGTCATTCCAGTTGGGTGGGCAGGCCGTCGGTTGGTATGAAGCGGAGGTGGATGCGTGGCTAGCGAAATGCGCTGATCCAGCCAATAAAGTCCCCGCACCTGTTCGGAAACAACCGGTAATCCGAACCCGTCCAAGAACGGCGTCAGCTCACCATGCTTTGCACTCATCGCAATCCAGTGAACAACGAGACGCGCATAAGACCCTAGGTGACCTGATTGTCGAGGGGGGCAAAATCAACAGCGTCGTAGAAAAGTACCTGGCTATGCCGACTTGGACGCCCGCCATGGGTGCTCTTCTCGCCAATGGGGTTGTCCCCGAGGACCGCTGTACTTCAGTTCCAAGCCATGCACGCGGGCTAGACAATGTGAAGCTGGAAGAAAGACACCCACGCCTTATCGCTGCGCAGAAACTACTGGACCTGTTTTTGGCAGACGAAGAAGACGGGGAATCTATGCCGTCAGAATTAACACCGCTAGATTTTTACATTTGGTGTGACGAATCCAACGTTGACACGGTCTGGTTACGCCATTTCAACGCTGTCGCGGGAATCACAAAAGCTGACGAAGATCTGAGTAGTGCGGCATTTGCTCTGCTCACACGTAGATAGCACTTTCTTGACCCAAACACCATCCTAGCTGAAACTATTCCATCTTTTAATACTAGCCGGCTACTTTGATCTTCGACATGAGCGAAAACATTTCACGACGAGATTTCTGTAGGCTTGAAGGACTTGTGCCACCTCCGCCTTTCACCTAGGTAGATTTTCTTTTCCGCCTCATCGTGGATAAGTGTTTCCAAAATCTGAGCCCGGCTCAGCCGAAACTCCTCAGCAAGCTTGTCTAACTTTTTTATCGCCTGCGTACTCAAGACCCAGTTCACCTGCTTCTTGTCTTTTAGATTCTGGCGATATAGGTTTTGTGAACGTCGCTTCTTGACGCGTTCAACTAACAACTTAATCTGCTCAAATGAATAGCTGCTCGTATCAAAATAGCGAAGCATCGCATTCAAATTATCAAACCGAGGCCGGCCCTGAAGCGACGTAGGGTTCTCCTTCATCAATACATCCCACATCAGAGTGCAACGCTCAAACTCGTCTTCCACCTGAAACCAAAAGTACAGATTATCTTTTTTAAGGTGCTCATTCCAGGCCGCATGCATTTGACATACTATTTGGTCCTTCGTGGTCAAGGGAAAATTGATCCAGTCAATAAGACCCCGGATTAGCTCTCGACCAGAAAGCACCGCGTGGATTGACTCTGCCATATCTGGGAATACAAACTGATTTCTCTTCAAGTACGACAGCAACATTTGAATTTGTCGCCTATCATTTTCAATCCAATCTAACGATTGCTCTGGTAGAAAAGCCTCCCAAAACATTGACCGGATAACTCTGTTGATAGATTGGTTTTGGAGGCAAAAGTTTGCCATCGTGGCCTCATCTTGCGGATGTTTCAGCCATCCTGGATGCGCCATTAGTTGCTCTCCTCGGCCATATGTAACTGAGAGCCAAACCCACACCTTCTCTCGGTAAGTGATCTGATCTGGACTCAGATCTAAAACCTTTGCAAGGGAACCCGTATCAGCATCAGTTATGGCCATTTTTCGCTACATCCCTAGTAGATACTATGTAGAATTTCTTACACGTTTTACCGTCGTTTTGCGCCAGTTTCACATCAGTTTTTGGCGACATTTAGTATATGCTTTTGTGCATCTTTCCTGGTAGTTTAGCTGGTCAGGCCGCGAAACATTTCCAATGTCATTGCTCAGCCATCCTAGCCGGACGACTGACACTATGGATCGTGTTAGACGGGCGCGAAACCAAGTAGCCGAAAATCTGGGGCGACTGAACTTAATAAGTCCAACGAACAGGCCACAAAAACCGAGGCGTACCGATAGCGCGAACTCGCATTGGCAACCATGGAGGCGACCGCACTACCTCGATCAGCCTAGCCAAGGCATCGCAAGAACCTTTGAGATTTGAGCCTACCTACTGACTCGCGATTGCCCCTATAGCCCCCCCCCGTAAGAGCTGGCACTCCCGGTCGGAAGTCAATTTCGCTGACAGGGAAAGAGTTGTGGCGCTTACCACACAAGTACTCATTCATGGTTTTTGATGGATATGCACGATGGACTATACGGTCCATCGTGCATATCCATGTGAATGTAAAAAAATACTTGCCCACCCAAATCCGATGAGAGGGACTAACTTTTTCAATTGCCAAAGGTTACGAATCCCCTGAAAACCAGCAAATTAGAAGCGCAGTTGCAGATTGGCTCTAGGCCATATCGATCTGTCTATATCGGGAGCTATTTCAATATACACAAATTAATCTAAGAATCTTACCCAGTTCAACCAATAATTAACCGAGAAATGGAATATCAGTGATGACCCGACAACATATGGAGGTTGACTCACCCGCTTAAAACTAAGCCTAGAAAACCCCATACGCCTATTCAAACTGCCATGTCTACTCACCAACTAACCATGGGGAAATTCAAAACCTAGAGAAGTTCACCGCGCTCCCACCACTGCCACCACGTTCGTAGCAAATCCAGTAACAGCTGGAGGGGGAAGCTTTTGCCCAAATAAACCTGACGGTACTCACCTGGCGTCAGGTGGGCCGGATTCACCAAGGACTCGAAATGAACATCACCCAACACATTACCGATACACCCAGCGCCAGCGAATTGTTCGCAATGACCACGAAGTTTGAAACCCACGGTGAGGTCACCGTATTGCACGATGAGGGTTACGCTATTTTATGCACACTCCTCAAAGCCCAGCAGGTCGTTTACACGGTCTCGCTGTCAACGGGGCCACTCTTCAGCGTTGAGGATCTGCACAAAGGCCAAAGCACGGTCTATCGTGTCACCCCTACTTTGTGTGGCAAACAGTTACTCGGGCTGATCTACGACCGTTTGCCCATGTTGGTCGACGACCACCCTGAGCACACGTTCCGGCCCGAGATCCTGGTGTTGAATGAGGTGCTGACGAAGCAGGGCTTGGAGCACTTGACGCGCGAGGATCTTGTGGGTCCTGAAACTCATGGCATCCAGGCTCTGTGCGACTCGCTGAACTTGTGCGTGAATCACATCCGCACGATTTTGACCGCACCTGAGTTCCAGGCTCGGATTCGCAAACAGACCCAGGCGTCACTCAAGAACCAACGCAGCGCGTTTCGGTGGCTGGATTTCATCCTGCAAAAAAATGTACGGTTGTGCGCAATCCGGATTGATCTCACTTATTTGAAGCAGTTTCAGTGGATGCAAGGTGGGAAAAGCGAAGCCGCCCTGCATGCAGTCGATTTGGCTGAGTGCTTTGCGCATCGAGAGCGCTTTCTGCGCCAGTTGCCAACCTGGATCGAGCACGACGCACTACTTGGGTATGCCCTGAAATCGGAATTCACACTGCGTAGGAGCATCCACCACCATGTGATCGTCCTGCTGGACGGCTCAAAACTCTGCAACGCTGAAGTGATCTGCCACATGCTGGGTTACCGATGGGTTCATCACGTTACCCAAGGCCGAGGCAGCTACTTCAATGTCAACGCAAATACTGACTTGAATTCACCGACTTGCGGCATTGGGGATGTCTTCGCGCACGACCTAGCCAAAGTCGACAACCTGAAGCGTTACGTGATTTCGTACATCGCAAAGCCTGACCACGCGATTCGCTGGGTGGTGCCGCGCAAGCACCGGCTGTTCCTCAAGTCAGTGGCCAAGGTACTCACGGGAAATAAGCGGGGTCGTAAACGGACCAAGATGCCTGACATGGTTTCGGTGGGCACTCCCCGTGTTCAAGCAATGGATGCTCTGCCCCCCCCGGCTGCGCGTTCTGCCATGACGACCTCTGTGGAGGTACATCATGATTGAAAAAAACTCTGCCGCAGATGCTTTTCAGCAATCCGTGTTGCATGCCATTCGTTCTGAGCGAGCAGTGACACCCACCTCACTGACTTTGCGGATGACGGAGTGCAAAGACACGCACTTCGGCTGCAAAGTGCGTGTGGAGGCCATAGAGACCGACCCCAACGGTCCTGAAGATGCCTTACTGATGGATGAGCGATTCAGAGGTGCCACAGTAGATTGGTCCGGTAAGACCAGTGAAAAAAGAGTCACTGCACAGTTCGGCAACGATGAAGAAAACGTGCTGTTTTTGCGAGGGGCCTCGACACATGAGTTGCATGGTGTTGAAACACTGCAACTGGACAGCATGGATTTCTTGACTCCCATTTTGAATGCTTGGAAATGCGCAAATTGGAGCGAAAAGGCCATGCGTCTGTATGCGACGATGAAGTCCACGATCCCCGTGGACGATGTACTGCTTGCCCAACAGAGCATTGCAGCGCGTTTAAGTCCTTCACAACAAGGTGCACTTGCGCTTGTCAATTACCAGTTAGGCTACCTCTGGGGGCCACCAGGCACTGGAAAAACCGAAACCAGTTCGGTGAAATTGGCGACCTACCTCATGGCGAAACGGGACGCCAAAGTCTTGGTTGTCAGCATTGCCAACGATCCTTTAGATCAGATCGTTCAACGCACAGACCAGCTGCTCAAGTTGTATGGGATGAACTTCCTGCGAGCCTGCATGACGCGTTATGGCGTTAGTGCAGCTCGCCATTTCTATGAGCACCTGCTGCCTGGCAAAAATGATGTGTTAGCGCCGCGCCGCTTTAAACCTGATGACCAACGTCCCGTGACGAAAGACCCGGAAATGGTTGGTTTTGATAGCGACCGAAAAGTCACACGATTGTTTGCACTGTCGATTGCTTCAGCGATTGCCAGGATCGAACAACTCCGAGCGATGGGTCCCTTTGATCTGCTGCTCATTGAGGAAGGATCACAGGCAAATCTGGCGCAAGTGTTGCCGCTGATGGCCTTGGCAAAGTCCACAGTAATAGCTGGCGACCCTTCCCAACTGTCGCCCGTTGGAAAGTCTGATCGCCCCGAGGTCAAAGCTTGGATGGCACGTTCGGCGTTTGCGCTGATGCCAAACATGGAGGCGGACTCGGTCTACATGCTGTATGAACAGCGCCGGATGGCCGAGAAAATCTGCCAACTTGTCAGCGCGGTGGGATACAACAACACACTGGTGACTGCACCTGATTGCCTGACAAACGGTCTTTGGCAAAGCGAGCGTCAGGTCTGTTTCGCGGGCTATGCGGCGGATCAAGCCGTGATTGTCCCAGCACAGTCCACCGTTCCTACTCACCACAAAGGGGCGAAGTTTCGGGTTGAATCTGCATCCCGGATCTTGGAGATGCTGCAAAAGCAGCGCTCTGAAGTTCCAGGATTCAAGGCGGCGGATGTGTTTGTGCTCTCACCCTTCCGTCTTCAGGTGCGTGTGATCCGGGCTATGTTGGATAAAAATGGGTTCAAGGAAGTGCGTGTAAACACAGTGCACCAGACCCAGGGCAAGGAGGCCAAGATTGTGATCTTTGATCCTGTCGATGGAAATTGTCCGTTTTTGAAGTCAGAGGAAGCCAAGCGTTTGCTGACGGTGGCATTCAGTCGAGCGAAGGCAAAGTTATTGGTGTTGGCGACTGAGGGGGACTGCGCCAATCCAATTTTGCGGATGGTTAAGGATTTGGCAGAGGAATACATCCAAAGCGCTGAGGCCTAAGGGTTAAACACGGGTACGTCAATGGTCGGGGTGAGCTCGAATTCAAGTGAGCTCCCCCTCCCTACGGACTCGGGTAGAGACGGGCTAGAAGATCTCGCTTTGACTGTCGCAGAGCGACCCAAAGCGGGATTTGCTACGGTTAGATTGACAGCCTTAGCCGATCCAAAGCAACAGAGCCAAAGAAGCCAATCCACCATAGACCAATATGATGCTCAGCGTTTCATGCGACGCCTTGGGCAAATTGATGAGTTCGTGTGTCATTTATACGCCTACGGGAATTGCGCCTCTTATTTACAAGCCTACTGCAAGTACAAGGGGGGAAGACCACGGCGCCAACAAAAATCCCAGACAACGGTCTGGGATTTTCTGGTATCGGCAACTACCGGGTCAGCCGGTCGGCTGAGCTTGTCAAGCTGACTGGGAAAGTCAGACTTACTTGGTAGTGCGACCGTAATGATCGCGAATTACCGAAGAGAGCAACGCGACTTCGTCACTGTTAGCCGTAATCGTCGTTCCATCAGCGGTAGCCATGGTTTCGCCCACATTCATGCGAGTGGGACGTCCATACTTGTCTTCCATAGCCATCTTGCCGTTCTTGAATTGGTGAACGACGGAGCCGTCCTTCAGTGGAATCGACTTGGCAATTGCCAGATCCATCGAGAAAGCAGATGCGAAAGGCACGGCCAGAGCCAGAGCGATGACAGACTTGCGGATAGACATGATTGAAATTCCTTCAAAGTGAGTGCAACCCCACGAGGGATTTCGTGGGAACGATGC
>JACCDH010657773.1_pt1 | contig 10203 bp, 6 predicted proteins | sample 7442481 | NCBI WGS metagenome assembly JACCDH01 (sample SAMN15323433, study PRJNA562643) | freshwater metagenome | isolation source: river surface water | place: USA:Blue River Watershed | collected 2017-08-15
GACGCGGCCTACTTTCGCTATCCACCCTCCTATCAAGTCATCCAAGTACAACCCAAGCTCGATTGGTCAGCCTGGAATGTGCAAAATAATCCGGTCACAGAAGCCGTGACCGCAGCCGGAACCGGTGGCGACCCAGCACAAGGCCTCGCCAAAGCGATTGAGATGTGCAATAACAACGGGCATTGCCGCAAGTTCGATGCCGATGTGATGTGCCCCAGCTATCGCATCACCCGCAATGAAAAAGATCTCACGCGCGGTCGCGCCAACACCTTGCGCTTAGCGATCTCCGGTCAGATTGCAAGTGATAAGGATCTGCCGCCAGCGCATTTACCGCTAGCAACCCAAGCGGTCAAAGACGTGATGGATCTGTGCGTGAGTTGCAAAGGCTGTAAGCGCGAGTGCCCCACGGGCGTCGATATGGCCAAGATGAAGATTGAGTTTTTGGCGCAATACAAAGAGCGCTTTGGTCATACGCTGCGCGATCGCTTGGTAGCTCACCTACCTAACTACGCTCCAATCATTGCGCGCATTCCAGGCCTGCCCATGCTCTTGAATCTCCGTAATCGCATTCCACCTCTTGCAAAGATTCAGGAATGGGTCACCGGGATTAGCGCGAAGCGCTCATTGCCGGTGTGGAAAAGTAAGCATTTTTGGAATCAAGCACCATTGCCTTTTATGGATCCCAAGGAGCTTACCAAGCATCACAAACGGGTAGTGCTCTTTGCTGATACCTTTAATTCCTACTTTGAAAACGAGAACGTGCAAGCGGGGCTCTCGCTCTTAAAGAAAGCCGGGTATGCCGTGCATGTCGCACAACCACCAAAAAATCAAAGTGAGCAAAAAGCGTTTTGCTGTGGACGCACCTACCTTGCCGCTGGCATGGTAAGCGAAGCCAAAACCCGACTCTCCGCCCTCATTAATCATCTGGCCCCCTATGCCAAAGAAGGCATTGCGATTGTGGGTCTCGAGCCCTCGTGTTTATTTACCCTGCGCGATGAAGCCTTGCAAATGGGTCTTGGTGAGAACGCGAAACAGGTGAGCCTTCACGCGCAACTCTTAGAAGAATTTTTAGCCAAGGAATTACAGGCCAAACGCTTTGCCCCCACTTTTAAAGAGGTAACGCAACCGATCTTACTGCATGGCCACTGCCACCAAAAAGCCTTTGCGGCGGTGAGCCCCGCCCTTGAATTACTGAAACTCATTCCAAATGCCAACCCCCAACTCATTGAATCCTCGTGCTGCGGTATGGCCGGTAGCTTCGGGTATGAAGTTGAGCATATTGAGGCCTCCAAACAAATGGCCGAACTCAGTCTATTGCCCACCATTCGCAAGCACCCCAATGCCTGGGTGGTCGCCGATGGCACCAGTTGCCGCCACCAAATTGCGGATGGGGTCGGTAAAAATGCAAAACATATCGTTAAGATTTTAGAAGCCCACCTAGAGATATAGCCCACCCTTCATTTTTCTGTGAAGATGGATCTGCAGGTTCATTTAGTTTCCTAATGTGCAAAAAGTTTAATATTAAAAGTTAAGATTTAGGGTGAAGTGCCGAGGAATAAAAATCTACTATCATCTTTGAATGGTAAGAAAAAAGATTTTGATTGAGGGCTGGCGAGGAATTAATCACTCCTATGCCATGGTGAACCAAAATCAAATATTGGAACTAATTCAAAGTGATCATGATCTACATCACTACGATCTTCCCTTTTATCGAGCACAGTGGAACTCATTAAACAATAGCTCAGGCTTTGATACTGATAATCAATCAAAGATCTTTTCTCTGAAGACGGGAGAACCCTCACAAGCTTATGACATTGTGTATCGGATTAGCTTTCCATATCGCCTCCACCAATCCAACAGTGAAAAGCTCTTTGTTTTTGGAACTGCCGAGTTCCAAAATATTGATGGGTATATCCATGAAGATAAATTGGATCAAGGAATTAAAAATCCCCGATTAAAAATAATCACCCCCTCCAATTGGTCAAAAATTGGTTTTTTAAGGGCTGGTTTTGACGAATCTCAAGTTTGTGTAATCCCGCATGGCATTAATCCACAGGTATACAAACCAATTTCTCCCGAACGTCGCAAGCAGTTTAGAGAGGCCCTAAAACTATCCGATGATGACTTTTTGCTTCTCTCTCTTGGAGCTATGACTCAAAATAAAGGAATAGATCTCTTAATACTGGCCTACTCTATTCTGAAAGAAAAGTATCCCCATTTGAGGCTAGTTTTAAAGGATTCCAGTAATTTGTATGGATTGCGAGCTGCAGATGTCTTTCGCAATCACTACAAAAACTCCAATACGGTTTCAGAGAATTTATTTCGATCCATTATCTCCATATCGGATAATTTAAATCAAGGTCAGTTAAACGGCCTATATGGCGCAGCAGATTGTTATGTCTCCCCCTATAGAGCCGAGGGCTTTAATCTAACCCCCTTAGAGGCTGCAGCCAGTGGAACGCCCATCATCATTACCAAAGGTGGCTCAACCGATGATTACTTTCATGAATCATTTGCCCTACAAATAGACGGCTCTAAAATTTGCGATGGCAATAAAACTTTTATAGAACCATCACTCGATAGCCTAGTGAACCAGATTGCCAGCCTCATTGAAAAAAGGGCCAATAAACTTAATCAAAACATCGCCCAAGAGTTCATTGAAAATAATTTCACCTGGAATAAAGTTGTAAATAAATTACTCAATCTCTTCTAAGAAAAGATTCGTGTGATTTAATGTACTACCAATCCAAGCACGCTATACAATCATCCATAGTTTGAGTAATTCAGGTAAAGCCCTCACCATTTTCTAGGTTGCGCACTACTGATTAAGAATAATTTTGATGGATGAAAAAGAAAAGCAACAATTACTTCTTTTAGCCGATCATTACTTTCAAAGTAAGAATTACCCTTTTGCCGAACATATTCTCGAAAAGGTAATTCAATCCGAGCCAAACAACTCAAAAGCAAATGAGTTACTCGCCTATATATTTGGCAATCGGGGTGATGAAAAACAGTCCTTTTCATTGCTGCAATTGGCTTGCCATCAGAGTGATTGTTCTCCCGAAGCCCTTTACTATTTTGGATTGGCCAAGTTAAAAAGGCAGCTCTATCGAGAGGCGATTGATCCTCTCAAAAAATCGATTACCAAAGCCGGAGAATATTTTGAGGCGCTTCACGATCTTGCCACTGCTTATGCCCAGCTTGGCGAATCTGAAAATGCTCTCCTTTACTTTGAAAAATGTCTGAAGTTAAACACCAATTCTTTTGAGCTGTTCTTTAATACTGGACGCACTTTAGAGGATTTGAATCAAAATAAAGAGGCTTTAGTGCAATATGAACGCGCTCTTGGTCTAAATCCAAACTTTTCTCAAGCTTGGTTTAATAAAGGCTGCCTGCTCATTAAGTTAAAGCGCTTTGATGATGCATTATTGAGTTTTGAGCAAGTATTACGGCTCCAGCCTGAGAATGCTAAGGCGTGGTTTACCAAAGGTTTTGTTGTTTATGAACTCAAGCGCTATGAAGAGGCCATTACGCACTATGATCGGGCGCTCGTTTTAAATCCCAATTTAGCTGAGGCGTGGTCTAACAAAGGCTTAACCCTGCATGAACTCAAGCGCTATGAAGAAGCTATTGCCCACCATGATCAAGCCCTTATTCTAAAAAAAGACTATCCCAAAGCATGGCTCAATAAGGGTCTAAGCTTAAATCAAATGAAGCGCCATGATGAAGCGCTTTTTCACTTTAATACAGCAATTGATTTGCAGCCTGATTATGCTGAGGCCTGGGCAAATAAAGGCACAGTCTTTTATGAGCTCGGCGACCATTTAAATGCCATAAAACATATTGATCAAGCCTTGCGTCTGAAGTCAGATATTCTGTGGCTGCGCGGCGATTTGCTACACATTAAGATGAGGATAGCCAATTGGCATGACTTTCATACTGCATTAGACGACCTAATCATCCGGATTCAATCCGATCAAAAAGTAATTCAGCCATTCACCCTACTATCGTTAACCGATAGTGCTGCTCTACAACAGCAATGCTCGGTGATTTACTCTCGGGATAGATATCCAATAAATATATCGTTGGGTCCAATTACTAAAAAACCCTATAAAGATAAAATTCGAATTGCTTACTTTTCGCCCGATTTTAAAAACCATGCTGTTAGCTATTTGACCGCAGAAGTTTTTGAAAAGCATGATAGAAATCACTATGAAGTCATTGGCATTTCACTCCAAAAGGCCCCGGCGAATGATGATCTTAGCCAGCGCCTAAGAATTGCATTTGACCAATTTATTGATGCCGAGCATATGGCCGATATTGAAATAGCTAGGCTAGTCAGATCGATGGAAATTGATATCGCTATTGACTTATCAGGTCATACTCAACATGCTAGAACTGGAGCCTTTTCCTATCGCCTAGCGCCTATCCAAGTAAATTGGCTTGGCTATCCAGGTACCTTAGGAACGGATTTTATTGACTACATCTTGGCTGATCAAACCATCATCCCACCCTCTCATCAAGTCTTTTACACCGAAAAAGTGGCATATCTACCCCATACTTATATGGTGGATGACTCAAATAGGATCCCCGCAAAGAAAAAATTTACTAAATCAGAACTTAGCTTACCAGATGAGAGCTTTGTTTTTTGTTGCTTTAATAATGACTATAAATTGAATGAACAAGTTATTACTTCCTGGAGTAATATTTTGCGTGAGTCTCCCAAGGCAATTTTATGGATTTCCGAGAATAACCCGCAATTTCAAATAAATTTAGCTGCAGAGCTAAATCATCGGGGAATTAACGCCGATAGAATTATTTTTGCTAAACGACTTGACTCGATGGCCGATCACTTAGCCAGATATGCTCTTGCTGATCTATTTTTGGATACATTTCCCTACAACGCTCACACAACAGCTATCGACTGCCTCAAGGCAGGCACCCCCCTCCTTACCCTATTAGGCGAGTCCTTTGCCGGTCGCGTGGCTGCAAGCCTATTAAACGCAATTGGCTTACCCGAATTAATCGTTACCTCTTTAGCCGAATATGAATCTCTGGCCATTAAACTGGCTAACGACCCCAAAAAGCTTCTGGCCATTCGCCAAAAATTAGCTGCCAATCGTTTCACAACGCCACTTTTTAATACCCCTTTATTTACTCGTCATTTAGAATTCGCGTATCGGCAGATGTATGAGCGCTACCAGACTGGGCTAGAGCCAGACCATCTATTTGTTACAGCAGGATAATGAAATGAATTATTCTTCACAGGCTTTACTCAACGAAGCAATTAAAGCCTTTCAGAATGGAAATTTTGACAGGGCTGATTCGATCCTAAAGCAGATCATTCGCACAGACTCAAAAAATTTAGCAGCTCTTCAGATACTTGGATTAATACAAGCATCAAAGGGAAATTATCCAGAGGCGATTCATTTTCTAAGTAAGGCCGTGAAAATTGATCCCAATAATGCCTCTATTCACTATAACCTTGCTAAGGCTCTAATGGATAGTGGCGATCACCACAAGTCAATCCCCCACCATCAAAAAGCTGCTGATCTGACCCCTCACAATCCTGCGATTTGGTTAAATTATGGCAAGGCAGTGACATTCCTTGGGCAGAATGAGTTAGCCTTAACTTGCTTTAATAAAGCCCTGGAGCTTAATCCAAATTATGCTGAGACCCTTTCGAATAAGAGTAGCGCACTCTTTGAGTTAAAGCGCTACGAAGAAGCACTTGAATGTGCGCAACAGGCTTTAGAGCTTAATCCACAGCTTGCAGAATCCTGGCTATTAAAAGGGATTGTCTTAAAAGAGCTAAAACGTTATGAAGAAGCGCTAACGGATTTTGATAAAGCTCTTATCCTCAAAAAGGACTATGCAGAAGCTCATTTCAACAAAGGCCATGCTCTGCAGGAACTCAAACGTCTTTCAGAGGCTATTACTCAATACCATCAAGCCATCAAGTTTAAAGAGGGCTATGCAGAAGCGTATTCAAATCTTGGCAGCGCTTTATATGAACTCAAACAGTTTAAGGAAGCACTGGAGTATTTTGATAAAGCCCTTCCCTTGTTGCCAGGCCATGCTGAAACGTATTTCAACAAAGCATGTGCACTCGATTCTCTTAAACAGTACGCCGAAGCCCTTGCTGCCTACGATAAAGCCATTGAATTAAAACCCGATCATCATGATGCTCTATGGAATAAAAGCATTCACTTACTATTGCATGGCAATCTTGATCTCGGCTGGAAATTGTATGAAGCGCGCTGGAAAAGAAGAGGTGCAGATCCCATTCCCCATCAAACCATCCCAGAGCTTCGACACTTAAATCAAGTCGGCGACAAGAAAGTATTGGTTTGGCATGAACAAGGTTTTGGTGATGTTATTCAGTTCTCCCGCTATGTGCCAATGTTAATTGCTCTTGGCGCGAACGTCACCTTCCAGGTTCAAAAACCCCTTGTCAATCTTTTTAAAGGCCAGTTTTCCTGTGTATTGACTTCTGATCTTTCTGAAAATGAAATTTTTGATTTTCAGGTTCCCCTGTTAAGCCTGCCAAAACTATTTAATACAACTCTAGACTCAATTCCTTCAATTCCTGATATTCATATAAGTACTGAAAAAATTAATGAATGGAGGGCGCGACTCCATTTATCCCAAACAAAAATTAATGTGGGTCTTGCTGTTTCTGGTAATCCAAAGCTGAAGTCTTTCCTAGACAACTTAATACCACTGAGTGCATTTACGCCACTTTTAAATAAATGTAAATTTTTCTTGATTCAAAAGGGTATGGTTGAAAGTGATTATCAGTTTTTACATGATCATCCTGAGTTTACTTACTTAGGTGCAGACATTGAGGATTTTTCTGATACCGCTGCCATTATGAACGCTATGGAGATCGTGATTAGTGTGGATACAGCGATTATTCACCTTGCGGGCTCATTACGAAAGCAATCGTTTCTATTGCTGCAAGAGTATCCCGAATGGCGCTGGCTAATTGATCGAAGTGATTCCCCCTGGTATCCCTCAATACAGATCCTAAGACAAAAAACCCTTGGTGACTGGGAAGGAGTAATCAATTGCCTCCAGTCCAAGATCGGAATTCCCAATTGATGCGACGTACCTCACTATTTGTAGTCACCTGAACCTATTTAAATACCCCGATAGTGACCATCAATAAAGTTCCAGTCAATAATGCAGGGACCAGCCTACGATTTGGATTGGAAATCATTACGCCGATTGCCAAAATGCATACCAAAACCCGAAGATACAGTGGCACAGTTGATAAATGGCCAACTGGTAAAAAGATAAGACGAATAGTCAATGCAGCTACCATTGCATAGGTCACAGCCGATAGCCACCGGAAAAACTCACTATCTTGATTAACCTGCCCTGAGAGTTTTACGCCCAGCGCTCTACAAAGGTAGGTTCCTACAGAAGCAGCCAAAAGAGCGAGCCACGCTGCCCATCCTTGTTCTACAGCAAAAGCTACTTGCATATTTTGATGGAGGGCATCCAAAATACTCATACAGGCTCCGCTTGATCATAGCGCCGAAGCCATTTACGATCGATCCAATAGGCTAGCGTGCCACCAATAAGCCCGGCGGCAAGTAAGCTCGTATCGCGATCAATCAAGTAAAAAATTGGTCCGGCAATGCTGCCTAACAAAATGGCTAAGCGGTATCCATTTACCCTGATCTCGGTAAAGGTCAGTAAGAAAAAAAGTGGATTAATAAAAATCAAGCCTAAAGTAATGGGCATGGGCACACTGCCCGCAATCAAAAAACCAATAAAGGTTCCGGGCACGGAAATTAACCAACATAAAACTCCCAAGCCAGTGAAATAACTGAGCCGATGGTGAGGCTCAATCGTTTGAAACTCTTTTAAAGAAACTGCCCATGCGGTCATCGCAAGTAAATGTACCTTGGCATACAGTTGTTTATTACGGTCGCGCTCGTGTAATAGCGGAAAGAGAGTCGCGGTCATCGTCACAAAGCGGGTTGCTGTCAATGATGTCGCTAAGGCAATTGTCAACGAGGAAGCGCCTAGCAAAATCATCTCTAGCATCACAATTTGCCCAGGAAGCGCAAACATCAAAAAGCTTGTGGCCGTTGTAAACCAAATATCAAAGCCATTGGTACGCCCCATTGCCCCAAAACCGACCATACCAGCGAAGAGCACCATGGCTGGGGCCCCTCGGCCATCGCGTATCCCACTCCAAAAAGCATCCTTACGATCGTAAAAGCGTGGCTTTACCATCTCAGTCGTTTCTGCAGAGGGATCTGGATATAAATGGGGAGTGCTCATAGAGGATGCATTTATTTTAAAGGAATGCTGGCCCTAAAAAATGATGACCAATCCAGTGACTAGCTTACTTACCTAGACGCTTTCTGAGTCATTTACCTGTTCATTGCTTTGATTAAGAGCCCAAGTGATGTGTTCTGCGACTAGGGTATCAGCGATGCGTAATCCATTACGTAAGTGATTTTGAATATGCTCTTTACTCGGCGCATCCAAAGTAGAAGCCAGGGCATTGCCTAGAGCAATAGCCAGATTGCGGCGCCAACGCGAGTAGCCTATACGTCGAATTGCACTGCATTCATGACGCTGATTAAATTGTGCTTCACTCCATGACCATAGCTCTAAAAGAGTGGCGCTACCCAGACGATGGCGTTCAGCAAAATCTGGGACCGTAGTGCGCTGGGCATATTTATTCCATGGGCATACCAATTGACAATCATCGCAACCATACACACGATTTCCAATTGCTTTACGAAACTCCACAGGTATTGACCCTGGGTGCTCAATCGTTAAGTAAGAGATACACCGTCTTGCATCCAATGCATACGGGGCAGTAATGGCGTGGGTTGGGCAGATGTCTATACAAGCCTGACATGAGCCACAATGAGCCTCTACAGGCTCATCAAGCGGTAGAGGTAGATTAATCAAAATCTCCCCTAGAAAAAAGAAGGAGCCAAATTCACGATGAAGCAGCAAGGTGTGCTTACCTCGCCAACCGAGGCCGGCCTTTTTGGCAAGCTCCACTTCCATAATCGGGGCAGAGTCTGTAAACACTCGGTATTGCAAATCATCTGATTCAGATTGGAGATGAGCAATCTTTTCCTCAAGCTCGGCGGCTAAGGTTTGTAACTTTGCTCTTAAGATCTTGTGATAATCCCTTCCTCGGGCATAAAGAGAAATCACTGCTTCCTGAGGGTTTTCAAGACGGGCCAACTCTTGAGAGAACTGCTCTTCATTGGTTTGCGCAGAGTGTTGAGGTAAATATGGCATGGTCACACAGATCGACCGAATAGCTCCTGTTTGCAATTGATTAGGGCTAGCGCGCAAACTAGCATGGCGCTCCATATACCCCATCTCACCATGACGACCCTCTGCTAACCAGCTTACAAGCCTAGGCACTGCCTCACTCACATCAGTATCACTAATGCGCAACTGACCAAAACCCAGTTCGCGGGCTCGACTATCGAGCCAGCTCCGAATGCCTTGTAGCTGAGTGTGCAATTCCGTCGAAAATCCGTGAGAATGCATATAAATTTAGGAAATTATCCTATCAAAATTTCTTTATGTAATCTTCACTACAAAAGGCTTTATGTGAGTACCGCGTCTACTAGCCCTCTAACCGAGCAAACCAGTCAGCCATACCCCTATAAGGTTCATTGTAGCGATGAAAGGGCTACTGCCGCCTTAGTGCAATCGCTTGCTAGAGTATTCTTACAATTCATTCTTTCTCAGTTCCATCAGCACTCGGGAGCACCCCATCTTCATATCAGCCTGCAAGGCGATTTGGGATCTGGCAAGACTACGGCTGTTCGATATCTCTTAAAAGAACTGGGCTACACCGGTAAGGTGAAGAGTCCCACGTATAGCTTATGCGAACCGCATACTCTAGAGATTGATGGGCGACAAATCTCGCTCTATCATTTTGATTTCTACCGTATGCAATCACCCTCTGAATGGATCGAGGCAGGCTTACAAGAGCACTTTGCGCGCCAGGAGCCCAGTATTTGCATCGTCGAGTGGCCCGAGAAAGCAAGCGGTACTCTACCGTTGATGGATCTTTGTATTGAAATTACAGCAAACAACTCAATCGGTCAGGAAAATGAGCATAATCGCTCAGTTACATTTGAGGCCAAGACCTCGACTGGCAAAGTGCTCTTAAAAAATCTTGCCCTTACTCACCAAAACCAAGTC